>Ga0182004_10001004_pt1 | contig 19599 bp, 9 predicted proteins | sample Sormic07211540_1_FD_120479 | JGI IMG/M metagenome (GOLD analysis project Ga0182004, IMG submission 120479) | Endophyte microbial communities from Sorghum bicolor roots, Mead, Nebraska, USA - 072115-40_1 MetaG | ecosystem: Host-associated > Plants > Roots > Unclassified | place: USA: Nebraska...
ACTTGGATCAAATACCTGTGAGATAGCTTTTCCCTGTTTCACACTTAGCAAGATCATTAGTTCCTTTAATCATGGTTGTCATTCTATCATCCAAAACACATTAAGTGGCTTAATGCACTTACACATGCAAAAAGTACTGTTTTGCTGACATGGCGTTCTAATAAATGTGCATGACATCCTGGTGAAACCCCCACTGAGACTAGCCTTATAGTGGGCTGGCTAAATTCTGATGTGGAGAAGAGAAGAGAGGAGAGAGAAGAGAAGCAGGCTATAAGCTTACAGCCAGTTTAGGCATAGAAATCAAAAAACTTTATGAGAGAGATAAGTGAGTCATGTATTAATAGTAAATAGCTAACTATTGTATGGATGAGCTAGAAAAATGTTGTAAGAAACCTTATAGCCAGTAAATGGACTGTATTATTAAACTTGCTCTTAACAGTGGATGATGAGCTAAGTCAGATGACAAGCAATTTCTCGGATGGCCAACTACTCGGGCAAAGGTGTTTTTTTTTAAGAAACAAGAAAGCCCCTGTTGAAGAATAGAGGCAATCAAGCATATTACAAAAAAGAAAGTTCACAAGCTCACAAGGGTAGGGTGTACGAGTATAAGGTAATATTAAATCATATGTTTTCCATCATGTAATAATATATATTACGTACCAACTAAAGCTATACTCCCTCCGTTCCAAAAAAATATTGTTTTAGAATTTGAGACATTTTATTTAATCATTCATCTTATTCATTTTTTTGCATAATATTATATATTTTGTTAAGACTTATTTTATCATTAAAGATACTATACTAATAAAAAAATATTTTATAATTTACAGAAAAAAATTAAATAAAATAAATGGTCAAATATGATGTCTAAAAGTCAAAAATGTTTTTTTTTAAGGACAGGGAGAGTATTTGTCAACAACAGAGCTAAATTTTAATAGGGAGTCCTAACAAATGGAGATATGATTGCTGTCAAGAGGTTTACATCGACAATCAAAGGGCTTTCAATACGAGAACGAAGCCAAGGCATCTAATGAGGCTTACACACCGAAATATAGTGCAGCTTGTAGGCTACTGTTCTGAAACAGAGATGACACTTGTACGGTACAATGGAAAATTTGCTCGTGGTGAGAAGTCAGAAGTCAGAGGTTGTGCTTGGAGTACATGACAAAAAGAGAAGTCAGAGAGGTTGTTGTGCTTGGAGTACTACATGACAAAAGGAAGTCTTCGTTGTCATGTTTCAGGTACCACAAGTCCATTGTTCAATTTCTTTTTGTTCAAGTTTGAAATTGAACTTCGAACTGCAATTTATATCTAGAACAATGTTTTTAAATTGGCTTATCATCCCTAATCACCTAATCAGTCTGGTACCGATTAGAAATAATATGATTAATCGATAATCAGGATGATCAGTTTCGATTTAATCATCTATATAATCGTCCAGCATATAGCAGAACTATATATCATATATGTATCACCTCTCTTTGAAGAGCAAATGTCGGAAATATATCCAGCATGAATTTAAGTGGAAAAGAGGACTTAGCAGCTAATGCACAAATGAATATTGATTTTTCAGAGGATGATTTACTCGGCGAAGAACCACTCAGTGGAGGTTAGGACAGCAGTGACACTTTCTTCTTCGGCACCAGAACGCATGCTGCAGCGATTCGTCACCGATGGTCTTCCTGATGGTTTTCGATACTTTCTCTGACGGAACAGGCCGTCATAGAAAAACTTGCCTGGGGTAATGAACATTTCTTACAAACAGTCTGCAACCCAGCTCCTTTTGTAGGCAGTTTCACATTCATAAATCAAGCAGTCATAATAAAATTATAATATCTTAGGTGTGATCCGCTTGTTCCCACGCAAATGTATTGAATAACAACTTAACAAGGAGCTCCTATCGATACAGTTTAAGCTCAAGCAGCTGAAAGAATGAAAGGCCATGCATGATGTTAATGAGCTAACGAGAAACACATGTACTGATTTTCTAAGGCTGAGGAATCAGCTTTATTAAATCTTAAAAGTGTTTTGATGTGGTATGAGCAAATCACAGGGATGCGCATAAATTTTCATAAGAGTGAATTGGTACCCCTAAATTTAGATCATAGTGAAGCACATAGATTAGCCCATATTTTTTCCTGCACCTTGGGTTCTTTTCCTATTAAATATCTAGGAGTGCCTCTTCACTATGATAATTTGACTAGGGAGGACATTCAACCTTTAGTAGATAAAATCTTGAAAAAGGTAGCAGGGTGAAGGGGGAGACTCCTCTCTTTAGCAGCTAGAGCTATGTTAATTAAAGCTTGTTTGGCTAGCATACCGGTGTACCTTTTGTCTTTTATTAAGTTCCCTAAATGGGCTATCAAGATCATCAACACCCATATGAGTAATTATCTCTGGAATGATTCTGTAGATAGCCACAAATATCATTTAGCTAATTGGGAACTTGTCTCTATGAAAAAAGAGTTTGGAGGTCTAGGTTTACCTAACCCGAGAGATCTTAATATTTGTTTATTAGCTTCTTGGCTGAGAAGGTACCAAGTAGATAAAGAGAAGCTCTGGAAAGAGCTTATAGACTTTAAGTATGACACTACAAATCCTAACATTTTTCAGACAAATACTATAGGAGCTTCTAGTTTTTTCAAGGGTTTTATGAGGGCAGCTCAAACAGCTAAGATGGGTTTCAGATGGAACATAGGAAATGGTAAAAGAGTTAGGCTTTGGGAGGATAATTGGCTAGGCTCTTCTAGTTTGGCAATTCAGTTTTGGCCTCTATATAGGATTGTTAACGAAAAGAAAAAAACAGTAGCCGAGGTGTGGGATGGTACTGATCTAAAATGATCTTTTAGAAGAAATGTTTCCGCTTAGATGTACCAGGCTTGGTTGGAAATAGTAGAATTGGTTGCAACTATTCAGTTGTCTGATGAGGAGGATGAGTTCATTTGGAATTTCAATTTCTCTGGTATTTACTCATCTCAGTCTCTGTATAAGGTTACCAATTTTAGGGGGATTAAGTCGGTTCATGTTTCTGCTGTTTGGAATATTAAAGTGCCTCCCCGGGTTCATTTCTTCTTGTGGCTGGTTATTAATAATAGGGCTCTAACTAGGGATAATCTAGCAAAAAGGAGAAAAGTTGAGGATGAGAATTGCCTTTTTTGTCTAGAGAGAGAAACCATTCGTCATATTTTCTTTGATTGTGTAGTTGCTAAGAGTTGTTGGAATATTGTGTCAGATGTTTTAGGTTTCCAGGTTGGAGGAAGTATGTTAGACATTGGTAAATTTTGGCTAAGTGACAAGAGACACTGTGTGACTAATATGATTACTTCAGCTGTCATTTGGTCGATCTGGAAACTTAGAAATGATTTATGTTTTCAGAGAATTGGCTGGAGAAGCATGGAAATGCTTCTTTTCAGGATTTCTGGGTTACTCCAGAACTGGATGGTTATCTGCCCAGTCGACAAGAAAGCTTCGCTGAAATATTTCATCGACAAGATCAAGCTGACGGCAAGCAGGATACTTTGGCTACCATATGTCAATCAACCCACCACCTGAAGTTCTAGAAAGGAGATGAAGAAGAAATATCTTGGTGTCACAAGTGGTCTAAGGAAGAGGAGTCTGGTCTGAAGACGGAGACACTTTGGTGGAGCTTGCTGAACTTCTCTATTGAGTAGACTCGGTAGTGCTTTTTGGGCAAGTTTCTAGCTGTCAGTTTTGGTTTCTTTTTCTAGTATTTCAGTCTTGTTCTTTTGGTTCAGTGCTGGCGGACATTTGGCTGGAACTCTGTTTTTTGAGATAATTGAAAGGCCGCGGCGATTTTGCCCTTGAACTCTAAAAAAACACATGTACTGATGTACAATTGTACATGAGTACATCAGTCTTCACGTCCTCTCAAAGACCAAATTCTGAATAACAAATTAAATCTACTTCACATTTATTTACAACAGCTTACACCAAGACTTCATCCACAATTTACACGAGTGATAACGAGGACACTACTGTAGTTTCATGTCCAAAAACATTGGACATTGGCATTGATGTCAGTGCTAAAAAAAGACCATCACAACCGGTTCTTAGCCTCTCCCTTCATAATCAATTTATGTGCTGGCAGTAAATAGAGTTATGACACCCAGTGTGAGTGAAAATGCTTACACTACTCCTGATTTTTTTGCTATGAACCGGCTGTGAAATACGTCCTTTACAAATGTTTGGTATTACCTTTCAATCCCTTTAGGTCCCGCAACCCTACTCTAGATTTACAAATTCCACTGTTTCCCAAAGCAAACGACTAAGCTATTTTGGAAAACTAGTTATAATTCTTTAAATAAGAGAGGGGATGCAGAAACATATGGGGCCACTACTACCTCAACATAAACACATTGAAACATAAAGAAGTTCACAAAAGTACCTCAACATAAACACATTTAAACATAAGAAGTTCACAGAGTACCTCACTATTTACATTGAAACATAAGAAGTTCACAAATGTAATTAAGACAGTTCAGCAGGGGTACGTTGAGCTGAGCATGCTCTGTATGCATACTTAACCCCGATAGACAATCCTTAAGCACATGGACAATATTAACTATACTAGACATAGTTGGAATTTGTTACTTATGCAGCTGAAAGACGAGGTACAACTGCAGTGTAGAAACCTGTGTAGGGATAACATGATTGATAGGAACCAATCCGATAGACGTTGAAAAGCTCCGTGAACTTCATGGAGTCAAGCTGGATCGCGAAGGCGCCACTGGTAAATGTGGACACATGAATGGCATTGTTGTCCTCATCAAACCCCAGTATCCTTGCTGCTGACAAATCACACTCCATCATATTCATACGTGGTATCGGAAGGAGGTTGTCCAGCTGAATTGTTTTCTGAAGAACCCATTCGACGGCACCATCTGGTGAGCTGGCCTTCCTCTTCCACACCTCCATGATGAGTTTGTACAAGATTGCAAGTCCCAGCTCTCCATCCTGTGTCCTCACGACCTGGAACAAGGATCTGTCAATGGGACAGAGGCTCTTTGGCGTCTTGATTATGCCTACACTGTGGCTCTCAAGATCAAATTCAAGGATGCCATTTGGCCACCGGAGAAATCCACAGAGTGCATTCCCAATCAAGACACTGGGCAGATTGGACACTGACAAGGGAATAAGAACAGTTGAGATGGTGTCGCCCCATTTTCCGGTCTTGGATTCGTAGACGCACATGGACACACGTACGCGGCCATCGTGTACGTCGTCCGTGCGTATCAAGATGACCTTGAAGGGCCTCAACTGCCCATCGTCGGCATCGGCGGTGGCGGTGGCGCCGGTGCTCAGCACCGTGCCACGGCAGCAGTGCGCCCCGTCGTCAGTGGTGAACTCCGCTGGATAGTCCACGGTGGCCCGGCAGCCGGCGACGGGATCCCACACGACGGCGTGGAGGCGTCTCCGGTTGATGAGGAGCGCGAGGCCGTGGCGGCAGCCGAGGAAGAAGAGGCGCTCGCTAGCACCGGGCTGCCGCGGCAGGGAGAAGCTCTCCGGTGGGATGCTGTCAGGCGGGGCCAGCGTCGGGGTGAAGCCGGGCCCGTGAGAGTCGTTGAAGAAGTAGCCCAGCAGGGGCGGAGGCGTCCGGTGGTGGTGGTGCTCGCGGAAGCGGCGGAGGAAGAAAGGGTCCGCGACGAGGCTTCGCCAGCGTTTGCAGACGAGGGCCGCGCGCGGGAGAGACGACGGCAGCGGCGGCAGGCGCAGGAGGATCTCACGGAGGATGTCGTCGTTGTCCGGCAGCGGCACCGCCTGCACTGGTGCTGCGGGTGCACGTTCCAATCCAATGCAACACCTGGGAGAGGAGAAGCATGTACAGAATTGTTGTTAGTATACTAGCTACTGCCTTCTGTTGTCTGAATGGAGTTACATATATGAGCTCGGTAAGGTAACTACGTACATACCTTGCAAAATGCAGGAACTTGCGAAGCATCGTTCTGATGACGACGACGACGACGACGATTGCAACGAACTCTGGTGTGGGATCGCAGGAGAAACGCTGAGGATCGGAGCCTGCTGGAGATAGACGAAGCCGCGTCTTCCGGACTCCGGCCGGTAGTGCAGTGCGTTTTATGGGCTGGAAAACTTGGCGGCTTCTTGGGTCCAACTGTCCAAGTCAGGGTGTGCATTCAATGTTTAACAGTCAGCGATCAACTGTAGTGATTCGTTTGTCCTTTTGTTTTGTTCTCGACGCGTACGTGGTACACACACTGAAGAGAATTTTACTTAGACTTTGAAAGTAAACATCAAGCTTGATGGCTGGATAATTCAACGCGGATTGGACCAGCAGATTATGATTCACAGTCCCGTCACAACGAGGATGCGAGAGCGAGCATGCATCTAGCTACATCACGCACTTACACCACCACACCCGTGCACTCACTGCTAGTTGTCAGGATTTGATTCCAAACGGATCGGATGGATTATGGATAGATGCATCCATATGTTCATCACCCTAACGAAAACATACAAGTGCTACTCGAATTTTGTTGGACGTGGCTAATGCAACGAATCACGAGGGGGGTTAAGTGTACGAAGTAAAACAGAAAAAATTTAAGGAAGTCCGTCAAGAACTTAGAATTAGTAAAAGAGATCACCTGGCAAGAGTGGTGGCCTGTAAATTACTAAGTAAGATTTAGCAAATCACTTAGTGGTGTCCTACTATTAAATATGGGCTAGATCTGTTGAGTTGCTGGGCTAGGTCTAAAGACCTCCAGGTAATTTTGGCCCGCGGGGGAGGGGGGGCTTCAGCCCCACACCAGCCCCTAAATCTGCCCCTGCGTGCGTGCAATTATCTTTCAGAACGCACACAGACCTTCTTCCTCCGGCAGGCCTGCCCCTTCCTCGCCTCAGGCCCACGGCTCCCGCGACACTGCCCTTCTCGTCCTCGCTCCCACCGCTACCCACCACCCCCAAACGGTAGGGACGCGTCAAAGCTCCACCGCCGCGTGCGGGGACCTCCTCCTTCCCCTCCCTCCTCCCACCGCCGCCATGGCCATAGGCACCCCTGTCCCGATCTGGCTCATCCACCTCCACTGTTCCCACCGCTTGGCCGACCTAGCTTCCTTGAGCCCCTTCTCTTCTAAGCCCACCGGAGTTGGGGAAGAAGAGAGGGAGAAGGGCAACGCCTTCTAAGTCCGACGGAACCCTAACTCTCAGATGCTTGAACACGAAAGGAGGAGGAGGAGGAGCAAAAGAAGGACACACCTTGAGTTCGCCAGCGTGGGTGGCCTAGGAGCGTATGTAGCTACTAGATCGACGAGGAGAGAGACCGCGCGGTGTGGTGGCCTCCTTCAAGCGTGGCTGCAATGGGGAAGAAGAGAGGGGAGAGAGGGGAAATAAAAGGTGGGGGGTGCGGTGTGGCTAGGCGGTGCGTTAAATGTCTGCAGGCCAAAAATAAAGTAGCTTTTGCCAGTTGTGTCTAGGAGAAGCCATCTAAGTGCATATATATCGTCTCCACTAGATAAAACATTTATTTACCTAAAACGCCTTTTCTCAAGTTCAGGCTCTCTTTAGCGGGGTTGGACTTCTCTAAAAATGGTGAAACCAGGAAAAATCATGTTTTAGTTGCTTTATCTTTTGTCTTGGTTTTGGCTTTAGGAGTCATTCTCGTGTGTACAAGTTTGGTATGGCGTTTGATTTCAGTACGCTTTACAGTGTGCTAGCCTACGATGCCACCATGTTGTGCTTCTATGGCGAGTGTCTCCCCAGCCAGTACAAGTTCAACTTCCCAGCCATGGCGCATCTCATCAGCGTCCTTGACAATCTTCTAGTCCACCTTACCATCGCCAACATCAAGGTGATCATTGTGGACTGCGACTGAAGCTGTGCTCGGTGTTTTTTGCAATGCTCATGTGCCCGATACTACCAAATGCACCATTAGGACCCACCTCTGATGGTGTTGGTGCTAGCTACTGATGGTGTTGCCACACCACTGCCAGCACTAAGGTGACCACCATAACTGATGACCATCATGCATGGCAACACCAAGAAGAATTTAGATGGAGACTTCATGGCTAGTGCTGAGTGCCTACTCTCTTGCAACCTAGATGATTTCGTCATGGTGTTGGATGTGGGACCATATCCCTCCTCTTTTTTTCCTCCACACTCAAAAAAATTCATGGATGGTTCTATGCTTTGTCTAGGGCCATGGCCCTAGGCTCAAATTCATGTTGCTCACATCAAAATGGCTAAGAGTACAAACACACTTGCCTCACATTCACATACTGGCCTAGAGAGGGCATGGTACTAATATGCATTGGCATTAACATATATGGTACAAGCAGTAATAAGTAGAAGATTTCCAAATAAAGTGATAATACACTTCCAAGGTGATGAAATCATAATCTATACTACAACCAACATGGTAACACTCTTAGATATTAAAATGTAGTATATCTGGATTTTATTTAATTACATAGATGAACTAACATAGATAGCCAAAATGGGCACTAACTATGTAAAAGGTTATTCACCATAGCAATTGTAGGAGAACTCACATTGTGTTCCCATGATATGTCCTCCATATATGGTTTGTTTCACTTGAATGTGCATGTATGGCTTTTGTAGCATCTAGGACACAAATATTCTAACTCCAAACACCAACAATATGGTGAATCATTCTAGTTTGCGCTTGCAAGGGCTTTGTATTTGTCTTCATCTCATCTATGGAGTCAAAAAGACTCATGCGTCCACCAAAATATTCTCTTAGTTCTCACACACTGGTTGCCTTAGCTAGCGTAGTCTCGCTACCAATCTTGTGAATCGACACACGTATCAAAATACTCTTTTGGTTCCTTGACTAAGACAGCACTGACCATATCATCAATGACTCAGATATTCATGAAGAACCAACTCATGAGCATACAGCCAGAGTAGAGAACTTTTTGAACCTTAAATTTGGATGGTACCTTGTTATCAAGGGAGGAATCAAGGTGGTGAACAAAGTAGTTTTAGGCAAGTGCCCTTATGCCTAAGGGGAGTGAATTTCAATTCACTTTTTTCTAAACAGTCACATGAAGAGATGTAGCCGTATTGTAGTGCTTACTTGTTTCACCTATAATGTAATCCCACCAAGTATTGTGCTTTGACTCTAATGGTGTTAGGTATTTGAGCCCCACTTCAGTAGTTCTCACCAGGTGCCCTTACGTCTAAGGGGAGTGAGCCCTAATTCACTTTTTTGAAACCGTCGTGTGAGGAGATCTATCCATATTGTGCCACTCCCACCCATTGTTGTGCTTTGAATCTAACCGCTTCAACAAATATTTCTTCACACCAGCATGCCATGCATTGATTTTATTTGCTGTCCTATAAAAGGTATCATGTAACGGATGCAAACATCTGTGGCCCTTCCATAACACTGTAATGAGAAAGACATTAGCTTTCATTGATAAATTTTTCCAAGATTTTAATGTACCAAGGAAGCCACCTTTCGTAACACCATGGTGGAAATTGAAAAAGACATTAGCTTTCATTGAGATTCTTTTGAGTACAAGTTATATATACACGGTACCTGAGATTTAGTGAAGTAAGCAGACCACCCAGAGTGTGGGTGGCTAGTACTATTATATGTATAGTACTAGGTGAATCCCCGCGCGTTGCTGCGGGATTTTTTTAAAAATAAATTATTATATATATATAGCATTACTACATGGTATTCGGTATATTATATATGTATACATGTGTATGAATTTGACTTGCATGTACTTTATTGTATTAGATCAGGTAAAAATTTGCTAAGTTAATAGAAGAAAAACTAATATTTAGTTACATTATAGAGAAATCGGTGATGAAACAAATAGTGTATGTACATGACTTTAAGTTAATAGATTAAAAATTTAAAGTATTTTACATGATATAGATAACATGATCATTTTAATTAATATGGGATGACATGGACTTAGTGGGGAATGATGTGGACACCTTGCATGAAGAGAGAATTCATCTAGTGGGGTTTAGCTTTATAAGAGTATATGATTCCTCTCAATCATGCATTCTTTAAAAAAAGGTAAACCTATTACAACTCAATCAAAAAATTTATGTGAATCACGGGGACTTCTATCCCATTTTGAAGTCAGTATAATTTAATCTGGAACGTTGAGCTGATCAAAAAAGAAAAATGTTCAATATAGTTTTGAAAACATTTAAAAGTCATTTCGAAGTTCTTGTAATTTATCCGGGATGCTGATGAGCTCATCAGAAAAATTGTTCAACATAATTTTGGAAACATGTAAATAATTTGATTACTTTGAACTATGTTTTCTTAAAGAAAACTCAATCACCATGTATTTTGGAAACCAACCTATTTGGAAACTTCAATAGAATCTATTTTTGAGCTAGCGTTGGGAGAGAAAAATTCAACTTGAATTCGAAACTATTAATTCAACAAACAAGATATGTTTGAAGACCTCTACTTTACATTCATACGTTGTCAATTAAAATAAATCTTACACCATTGCTGCATGTAATATCTTGTTTTTTTTTAGAAAAGAAAAGATAATGAGAGCAGGAGACGAGATGCTGGACACAGGTCTATTAATTCGTTTTGCAATCACCTCATTCACAACACGTAGTTCCTTCTTATAATGCATTATTCATCAGTTCTTGACTTTTTCAAATAGAAACCCAAAAAGAAAACAAAGAAAATAAAGAAGACGTGTATTCGATGCAGAAGCAGAAACTCGGAGCTGCTAGCTCTCTTTTTGGTAAGAGTGAGCGGGCGGTCCTCAGCTGCTTTTGATGGACTCAACATGTGCATTTGATGTGCGCGTTGAATAGTCCAAGAGAGCAGAGGAGCAGATGATGACATTAGCAGCTGGCAGCAGAGATGAATCCATGAAAATATTTAGAGCGGACTTCTTTAACCTCCGAACAACTTCAGCAACCTCTTCAAGTATATGCATGACAAAAATTCCTAAGGGGAGGCTCTATGGGTCCAGCGACCATAGGAGGGCTAAAGTCCCGTCAGCCCAACCGCTGGCTGTCATTCTATCGAGCTAGGTAGCTAGCAGTAAACGATGAGTGTTTTTGTTATTTAGCACCTACAGTGATTCCATTTCCCCCTTTTTTTTTTTTTTGCTTAGGACTATACTGACATACCTTTTTTTTGGGACTATACCGAAGACTGTTTTGGTGACTCTGCACGAGTTTCTTTATGACAGTGAGAAGCAATCTGTTTGGTGCCTTCATACTGAGGTGGACATGGCGATGGAATAGTTATGCTTATACTTAAGGTACAGTTGGATGAGTTAGGGCCAGTTACTAGTTGAGCTAAAAAATAACTCAAATTAGGTTACTAGTTGAGCTAAAAAAAATAACTCAAATCAGTTAAGGTTAGCTAGCTAGTTACCTAATTAAAGGCTTGGCTAAACAATTAGCCCTCAAATTTGATGTATCAAAGCTAATTTTTAGCTGGCTAGCAATTAGCTCTGGTATCGAAACAGACCCTTACAGCTATGGCAAAGCATGTGCCTTGTGCTAGTATATAATAACTTCAAATTACAACAGAAGTTGCTCACTGGATCAAACTTCCACCCTTCAATGTGTATGGAAAATATATGCTTCAGAGTAGAAGGAATTTCTGATTTGCAATCCTTCCGATCTTACAACAAAAAATCCATCAGTTATAATGATTTCATCATTATTATCCACCTTGTGTCATAGGAACAGTATCAGAGTTCGATAGCTTCAACAATACCAGCTTACACCAGGATGGTAGTTTTTTTATTCTTCATTTGCACCAAACTACCTTAGCAGAATGCAAAACACATTGTGCATCATCTGAGTCACGCAAATGTATAATCAGTACAAAAGAAAACAGACATATCAGAAAAGGCATGATGATACACACTAGAGGTTATAATTGCATACTCCCTCCGTATAGGATTTAGAAGTCATTTAGAACGGTCTCCAAAACACAACTTTGACATCTTATTTTTATAAAATTATTTAGAAAACAATAATATATGTATACTTTTATTAAAGTATTTTTCATGATAAATCTATTCATATAATTTTCACATTTGTAAACTCAACAATTTAAAAGTTATTGATGATTTATATTTCCAATGTTTGACCCAAACCTTGTCCAAAAGGACTTTTAAATCCTATACGGAAGGAGTAACTAAGGTATTAAATAATTGAAAGAAAAAAATATAAAGCAATTCTCGTACAATCTAGGATCTAATCAAATCTGAACATCCACACTAAGCTCACAAGTGCACTTTAGCTAAACTGCGGTCAACACTAAGGATTGAATTTCTAGTTCTAGTCCTCCAAGTGGTCAACACACTGAATATGACAACAAACTTAGGCATAAGACAATACCCTTATTGCATTCATTATAGTGCTAAATGCAGATTGCCAAGAATCGTTCAAAAACTCAAGAATTAATTTTATAAAAGAAACGTTTTGACGGTTACTGCAACAGACCTGCAATACTCGCAGCAGAAATGTCATCAGGTATGTTGGCTTCAGATTCCACAGATGCCTTTGCTATAGCAACCCCAATTGCAACGCTCTGGATGATATCGAAGCCTGCACATAGAGCTGAAAGGACACCACCAACCAAGCAATCGCCAGCACCTGTGAGGCTTATCACAGAGGCAGATATTGCAGGTAAATGAAAAACACATGTTCTTGAAGAGCTTTCTCCGCACAAATTAACACGATTGTTCAACAGAAAACACCCATCCATTTTTTCAAGTAGCTGTCTGGAGAAACGCGTCTGTTTGCACTTGCGCTGGTCTTTCATGAAGTTAGTGTGCTCTTTGCAACAAATAAAAACACCATTCGAGCCAAGTGTGACGATGAGCAACTTGATGCCCTTTTCAAGTAGGAAGAACATTGCTGGGCTAAGCATTTCAAACAAATATTCAACAGCGTCTGATTTCTCCTTGAACTGTTCTATTTTGTGAAAGTTATATTTCACTGATGGGGATAATGAATTTGCCATGGCAACAAGCTCAATCTCATTGGGAGAAGTACAAGTTATCTGAATCATCACAGAAAATTTATATGAAGTGTTAAAACTTCAAATACAACATATTATAGTTTTTAATCTTTCACACTCACGTATTCTGCAACTGGTGCAATTCTTCGACTCTTCACCACTGAGACTGGCTCAAATAACACAGGCACCTCGGATTCATATGCCGCTGGGAAAAATAACTCAACATAGTGTTACAATCAACCCTTTATCCTAAATTCCTAATCAATATGATTAAGATAAGGAAACTATAAAGTGTTGACACCTTTTTTTGGTGAGTGTACAGTGATAATAACTAGGAGTGTAGAATACAGATGCTTAGCTCTTACAGTGGGGGAAACCCCCAGCTGTATTTTCAGGTCAAAAAAATTGAGAAATGAGGGTCAATGCAGCATACTGAGATACACAGCAATGCAATAACAATACTTTTAAACGTTGAATGTAGTAAAATTACACAGATCAGGGGTGTACATAATAAAGCTGGCATAGGTCTCCCTACAAAGTATTCCAATGAGTTCTGGTCTATATAATGTACTACAACTTCAATCCAAAGTATACAAGTTTAGGGAATTGTAAAGAAGCAGCACATATTCTCAACATTTTCTGACAAAAATTTTGCAAGCAAAACACTCAATCATTAGTTTTACTCAAACGGAACTTAAAATAAATCAAGATTCAATCGTGGCCTTGAATGTCATCATCAGTAAAGAATTTATCAGGAAATTTTTAGTGCATATAATTTTAACCCTACAAAATTTGAGGTGGAACAACTTACTTATGCAAGCTGCTTTAAGTGATTCAGGAGGTAAATTCGCATCAAGCATTACAAGTGGTGCATTAGTGATATGATGACGGAAGCGATATATCCAGCTCGGAGTAATAAAATTTTCCTGCCCACATCCAAATAAATCAATAATTAATAAACGGAAGTTTTTTTTCTGAGGTAACCATACATACTGTACTGTACTGGTGTAAATCTTACAACTGCTTGAACACTTGCAACTCCAGCAATTAATTCTCCACTACCATCAAATACATTTGATACTACTGGGGTTGCAACATCATCAGCCTGCAGAATTCCTGTCTTGTGCAGTTATTATGAAGTAATATCATAAAGTAGGCTGTCATGAAGATTATGCCACACAAGTAATAGCAACCCCCTATCTAGTGCACCATTCCATGCTAAAATTGCAGACAACTGGAAAGGATTTAGTGTTAACAAAGCAATAAGGAAAAATAAGTCTTCAGAATGTCTAGCAATAGTCAATTATTTAACAAACTACCACATGATCCAATTAGTTTAAATATTAGTTGCTTACAGACCATTATGAGCAAAAAAATTAAACATTGACCTGGAATATCATATACACTAGAGCATGCTACAGAGGGATTGGGTGAAGCCTAAACCAGGGCAGCAGGAGAGCATTTAGTATTTAAGTCTTTTTCAGCAGGGAGGTGAGATAACAGAGAAAGGAGGTGAGAACGAGAGTTGTCTGTAATTGCTTGTTTTATTTCTTTGATCACCGACTACTTATAAAGAGGATTACAGCAATATCTTCTCCTAACCCCTTGGCTCTCCCTAACTCTAGCTGCTTGACTTGACCACTCTCTCCTTAACTCTATCTTATTGACTGGACTAGTCCCTTGATCTTATCCTGCCTAAAATTAGCCCCTTTGACGGTGCTAATTATTCCCCATCCATAACATCTCTCCCCTCCTCCAGAAAGAGCTCATCCTCGAGCTCGAATGCGGAAAACTGTTGTTTGAATACAGCATGGCTCCCCAGTGGCGTCCTAGCAGGTTGTGCGTCCCAGTGGGTCAGTGTCATCGGATAGGATAGGAGTGGGAGATTGCCGGCCGTTCGGCCGCTGGCTTCCTTCCTGTGATAGCTGGTTGTGAAGGACGATCAGCAGGGAGGTGAGATAATAGAGAAAGGAAGTGAGAACGAGTTGTCTGTAAGCTTGCTTTATTTCTTTGATCACCGACTGCTTATAAAGAGGATTACAGCAATATCTTCTCCTAAGCCCTTGGCTCTCCCTAACTCTAGCTACTTGACTTGATCACTCTCTCCTTAACTCTAACTTATTGACTTGACTAGTCCCCTGATCTTATCCTGCCTAAAATTAGCCCCTTTGACGGTGCTAATTATTCCCAGTCATAACATGGTGTCTCTGCTATCACATGCACCATCGCGCTGCAGGGGTTCCAGGGTTACCTTACTAAGACCTCCGGGCCCCTAACTAGCAAAATCAAGATATTAATGACATTATCTATGTCGATATCAAAGTACCATAACCTTCTGCACACCTTAGTGCAGTATGTCTACATGTAAGACATACAACATTCACTGTTTTACTCTTTATTAGGGAGGAAATTTTCTATCTAGGTGATAATGATTAAATTTATCAAAATACAAATACTGCCATTTTTGTTGAGCTCACAAGAAAACTACTGTTATGAGTCGGTGCCGGCATTTTAAGTTTTTACATGATATAAGCATCCATCAGAGGAAAACCAGTCAGACCGGAAACAGATTACTTGAGGTCTACTTAGGAGCCACATAACAACTATGCAGGAGTTCTTTAGAAGCAAAATGTATAAACAAAGTATTTATATGACATTAATTGCAGTGGTTGACAAATAGAAAGGTAGCACAATATGTCCTCTTGATTCTATATTAGTAGGATTCCACCTTGCTTCTATTGCTTTCACAAAATGCACAATATTTCACACAAATTGATGCTGCGCTCACTACAACAAAGTAGTTTTAAGTGCAACCTTGGGATGTGATGGCTCTAATTCTTTGGCCACAAAGAACCAATGAAGTCTACTATTATCTGACATAGTAAGATCTTAGATTTCATTTGTTGCATAAAAAATATAGGATTTCAACTAAGTATCACAAATAGTACAACAGTAATGGAAGACCAGAAACAGTGCAGAACGAGCAACTCAATCCCAATTGAAAAATAAAAAGAAGAGATCACAGTATTTCTATCTTCAAACTTACCTTCTGTACGTAATCCAGCCGACCTCCAGTATTTTAAAAGGAAGTCCCCTTCAGCAGAGTAGAACTATTAGAGTATATGTACAGCAGTAAACAAGGCATAATACAAAGTAGATCATTATAGTATATGATACCTATCCCTCAAAAAGAAACTGCATGATACCTGCCATATCATTTCCAACGACACTTATCATGAAGGGTTGTGTCCCAAGCTTTGACATGCACTCAGCAATATTTCTTGCTACACCTCCACTGATGTATTTAACCTAAGAATTACAAACTCACTGTTAAGTAAATATCTGTACAAATGTCACTACTAAGCAGCTGTATAGTCCATAACTACGGATGAAGCAAATGCATACAATACAGACTAAGAAAGTAAAACTAGGAAAGGCAATGAAATTTGGAAGAAAATAAGAAACAAACATGGACTCAATATCAAATACTTAAAAGGATTGAAGCGGGAACTGAAGCATCTTATTCATGTCCCCAAACAAGTTCTTATCCATATTACAATCTAACAACCTCATTCTAAATTAGATAAGTACCACAACTGTAACAAGAGACAATAGTCACTGAGTTTCTCACTGATACTAACTAAATGAGCATTAGGATAAGTGATGGCCTTACCTGTACATATTTTTGCAATCCTCCTTGTACAGCTCATATCCTAAAATGACCTTACCTTTACATATTTGCAATCCTCCCTACTTGTTAGCATGAACCTTAAACGCAAACTCGGTACATGACATTACCATCTCAGAAGATAAAATCAAACGGTGTAATAGGGATCATGAACCAGCGGGGGTCCTGATTTATACCAAGCACATGGCACAGCAAGCAGACCATCAGACGCACAATGGGCATCAATTACAAACCCGTTCTAAGCACAAAGACGAAACAAGTCAAGCCTACGGTGTCATCTCTTCACATTCCACCTTACCCTTGTTGCTCGTGGTCGATTAGTCCGTCACACGATTAAGCCTCGCTTCTCATAACCCAATGGAAGTACTAGAAGAGTAGAGGGGACACGCACCATTCCAGGGACAGTGGTGCCAGGATGAGGCGGCACGGAGGGCTTGGCATGGATATCCAGCACCATCCCGCCGATGATCACCGGGCTGGGCTCCACCTCCGCGAGGCTGCTTAACGGATTCTGCGACGAAGGGGGGGAAGAAATCAGGTAAGCATAAGAGAAATCAAGGTAGGGCGGTATGGCACATACAGGGCGAAGCGGCGGGGGTGAAGGCAGAAGGAGGTGGCGGCGGACGGCCGCCATCCGCCGGTTCGCGGGCTCGGCCATGAAAGGCGGCTAGGATTCTTCAGAGGATAGCAGCGCCTTTGGGTGTGCGGGGAAGAGGGATCATCATGAGGGGAGGATTCCTGCTGCCATTGACGGCGGGTCGGCGGCGCACGGGACCTGTGAGGTTTGGGCCGTTGTGTCAGCACCTTAGGCCTTTTTTAGGCCTTGTTTAGTTTCTAAAAACTACTAAAAGATTTCCCGTCACATCGAATCTTAACATATATATGAAGCATTAAATATAGATAAAAATAAAAACTAATTACACAGTTTACCTGTAAATCACGAGAAGAATCTTTTGACCCTAGTTAGTATATCATTAGACAATATTTGCGACAAACAAACGAAAGTGCTACAGTAACCGAAGCCAAAATTTTTTGCAGACTGAACAAGGCCTTAGTTCAGAAAAAGAAACCAAAAATTTTTAACTCGTCACATCAAATCTTCTTACACAATGTCCGTGCTAACGTCACGGTTTTTCTAGGGAACGCTTTATAAATCATAGTAATTTTTTTAGAATTTTAATTTTGGACAGTTGTTTTTGAGTCTATATACATTTTATGAACCATCAGTACATAAAGCATCTTTACATTTTCCTAACTTTTTAATTAAATATTAGATATCTTCAGGGATGTTGTCATAGCACTTGTTTGCATGACTCGCCAAAATGTTAGCCAAGAATTCCGTCCTTAGTGATCTTGACAGCTGTGAATGACAGATAATATTATGTCAATATTTAATTGTGTATTGATGCAAATATAGTTGGAGAGTGCATGTGCTTACATTATTGATCGGCGACAATCTTACACCATCCCACAGCTTCGTGAAATTGTATACAAGAAAGCCTCCCAAGTTCCTGTACAAGATCAATTATTTATTTGGTGTATAAAACTGAAATATTTGTTACAACTACAACAAAGTTGAACCAAATGACAAGTGATTACCAGCCTTTATGGTTTGATGTAACCTTTGTTACACATGCAGGGTATTCTCGCCGCCATGAAGATATACGTTGGTTCCTCTTTGATTTTGATAGTTCCATGGCGAGCGTGAATATTGTAGCAATAGTTTGGAATGTAGTTATATATGCCATATCTTGACTAAAACCAGCCAAAGCAGTTTGTTTTTGCAGTGGATCCACAATACACACAATTTTGTTTTGCAAGTCTATTATGAATAAAATATACAGTCTGTCTCGATAATACGGTAGTAGAATCTAAGACACATAAAAAGAATATTTGATTGGTAAGTACAAAAAATTAATTAAACAAAGTATATAGTAAATAAAACTTAACTTACATTGCTACAGGCATTTATGTGATATTGCATGCGAGGCCAACACTCAATTACTTTTTTTAATTTTTCTTTTTCTTGATATACTTCGTTAACCGGTCCACAACATCATGGATCTCGTCCAAATCTAATTATTTCCTGTTGAATTTGAAAAAATTAGCAATTTTTAAAGAATTATATTATTTTATAATGATTTATATATAACAACTTACAACAATTTTAGGATCCATGAGGTGGTATTTTTGTTTCGTCAGCGCACGAGCATCCGAATAGCCATATTAAATGATTCAAGATCCAACTCTTTTTCCTCTTGTAAAATATTAATAATATTTCATATATAAAATATCTAAAACCATGGAACCATTCAGAATCAATGTTAAATGATTCATGATCCAACTCTTGTAAAATATCTGAAACCATGGAACAATTCAGATGTATATGCATATAGATTCAGATGTATATGCAACCATTCAGATGTATATGCATATACTACAGAACCATGCATGTTGAGATCAAAATACTACTACTGGTTTCATGTTGCCGTTAGGGACCTAAGCAAGACAATTACATGGTTTAATTTATGACATGCAGCGGGGGTAACACCTAAGCACTATAATGATCGGCGCATACTTGTACCATTAGTTACTACTTGTATTATTTAGAGGAAGATACAAAAATTTGCTTGCAGTCAGTAAAACGTAACCTACGGTCTATGTTAAAGATCAAAAGCCAAAAATAATTTGCAAAAGCATTGTAATTTTTACTGTTTGTACGCTCTTGTGTATGAATCACAAAATCACCTGGTAGTTGTCGATCCAAAGGTTCATCTCCCTGCCGTCCGTCGTGTCATTGTGGAGGACAGGAGTAGCCCAGATCCATTCTAGTGAACGTTCATTAGAAACTAATCCAGCGAACGATCTCAGCGTCTTCCACTCCGCTGACGTCCTATTGACGTCATCTCAAAATTGCAAATCATTTATTTTAAAT
>Ga0182004_10001005_pt1 | contig 19586 bp, 14 predicted proteins | sample Sormic07211540_1_FD_120479 | JGI IMG/M metagenome (GOLD analysis project Ga0182004, IMG submission 120479) | Endophyte microbial communities from Sorghum bicolor roots, Mead, Nebraska, USA - 072115-40_1 MetaG | ecosystem: Host-associated > Plants > Roots > Unclassified | place: USA: Nebraska...
AATCGATCCTAAATCACACATAAGCTAGGGCTAGATGGTCTGGCCGCAACGGATCAAGGAACACAGCGAGAACGACATGTGGCGGACAGAAAGGTTTATGAGTAAACCATCAAATGATAGCTATCATGCGTATGTGATGAAGACGGCTAGTTTCTAAGCAAACTAGTAAAGTAACCATCGAAGCTCTTACTCGGAAGAGACCCCATGAGGACAAAGATATTGTCGGATTGCCCTAGATCGGTCGGCAAGCCTAAAGTGCCATCCTTAATTATCTCAAGCAATGAACAGTAGCATGAGGTTAGAAGAGGACATAAAGGAGTTATAGATGTAAAAATACAATTGAATTGCTAGATGTCTCTTAACTGATCGTGATCCTCTTATTTTATATAGAGGCGTGGTATTATCCTAATAGAAAACAAAGTCTAGATCATAATCTCCATGTTTCTCGAGCTAAAAAAATAGATAAAAAACCGATTTGAAAACCATTCGGTTCGGAGTAGGTCAGGGAAACCGGCCAGCCAGTTTTCACACCAGCAAGGCTACTTTCCATAGAGCCGGGCAGCCATACACGCAGTTTTGGAAACCGGGTTGTATTGCCCTCAAATCGGCCTGGTAAGGTATAAAATCTTCTAAAATTTGCAACTTTAGCCGGATGCATGGAGCTGGTCTAGACCACGCACTACGAGAGGCAGAGGCAGAGAGTGGTGGCGCGGGTGCTCGTCCAGCCCGATCCAAGAAACAAGGCGGCCTGGGGGCTGGGCTGCCAAGTGACAGCGGCCCGCGTGCAGACTGTAGCGGGTTGTGGCAGAACTCGATCAGCTGTGATTGTGATTGTGATTGGGGATGGGAATGGTGGTTGGCCGTGTTGGGTCGTCTGGGTGGCGACCCGGCGGAGATGAAGCGGCGGAGGCGGGTGGCCGGCTACAAGGCGTACGCCGTGGAGGGGAAGCTCAAGGCGTCCATCCGCTGGATCAAGGCCAAGTACTGCGACCGCATCGCCACCATTCCCATCCCCAATCACAATCACAAACAATCACAGCTGATCGAGTTCTGTCGCGCCGTTGTTTAGTTTATTGTTCCTTCCTTCGTCTTCCCTTTCGCTTCATTTCCCTTATTATTAGCTTGCTTGTGTTTTCTTCTTCTTGCTTTACCCGTCTCTGCCTACCTGAAGCTGCTGCTGCTCTACTCCTGTCCTGTGGATCCATTTCCCTTTGATTAATTAGATGTATGCGCATGTGCTGGGCATGGCGGTGGCGCGCTGGCTGCAATATTATTATTATGCTTTGCTTTGCTTGCTTGTGTCTGTTGTCCTCACTTATGATATATATGCATCGTGATTTGGTGTTTGCGATAGCTAGATTGGGAGTGATGCATGGAATAGCTGACGATGGTGCGTGTGCGTACAAGGTATACCGAGCAAGCTACATGCATGCTTTCCCATAAACAGAGGCCAGCTTACCCATAAATTACTGCAAATCCATTCATGCGCATGCTTTATTATGGACAGGCGGCTGATTCATGCTAGCGAGTATTTCGTTTGTTTGGCTCATGGCTAAAAGTACCATTCGTTGATTTGTTGCTCAACCGAATAGGATTGGAACAAGGATTTTTATATATCCTATATAACTGAAGCAAGTACATTATATATATCAGGCCTTGAGCCTTGCACGTTGTTGCTTCATCTCAAGAACTATTTTATGGCCACCTGATATTTGATCCATGTGGTCCGATCCAAAACCCTGACACAAAGTAAGAAAACCCAAGAAGACCTATTGCTGCGTCGAATCAGACTTGGGCCAAAGATTTTGATCCAACCATTTTTGCGATTCAATCTAACTTGGCGTTTGATGAGGTCTATCCATTTCCCATGCGTCTGCTACAACATATTTGGGATTGTTTTACCAGTCAAACATCGATCTTAGCCCTAACAGCCTGTTTGGTTCTATCGCCATATATACAAGGTTGCTTGCCAGACGACAGATCAGGTCAGCAATCTCGATCACCTGACGATTAAGATCAATGCATGGCGAGAAATTAAATCTGCTTGTCAGACCCACCAGCCAAACACACCCTAAATACTTAAAATTGGACGTTGTTTGCACTGTACAACTTGGAGCCAGGCCCATCGACAAGGATGTGCGAGCTGAGCGATCGAACAGGCTCCCCAAATGAGTGTGCCCCAAGTCACAGTATTTTACTAGCCCACAAGCCGGTACTGTATATATCTGCGAGATTGACCAGACGCCATGTCTCTCTGGTCACCGATTTGCCTTGCTGACGGCCATCGATCACTCCATATTAACCAACTGATGCTGCACGACCGCTGCTCTCGGTGCAATGTCTGGTTGTTGCTTCTCGATCGACTAATTAGTTAATGTTTAAATTAATCATTTGAACCATTGATAAGTTCCGTATAAATTGATTAATTGCCTGTTAGTTCATAGCTGTTGTTGGCAAAGTATAATTGATACTGTTCAAAATTTAAGTTGGAAAATTTATTTAAAAGAAATACCAAAGACATGGTGCTTTTGAGTATCATAATGCTAGTACTATCTTTACTCTCTTAAATTTACTATATTTGATATATTTATAAACATTACACAAAATAACACGTATTTATATAACTGAGTGAAAATATTGCTAATTTGTATTAGACGATATTAAGTTTTTGAAATTTTAGAACCTTAACTTACATTTCGCTCCTGGGCCCTAAATTCCTAGAGACGGCCCTACTTCGAGCCAAGAGCGAACCAAACCGACGTTTCTTGCCTCCACCTCGGTCCTCCAAGCAGATCAGTATCATGAAGGGGAATGTCATTGATGGGCCTTCTCGCCCCATATCTATCAAAGGAAAAAGTCTATTATATCTCCCTAAACTACAACCACAATCTAGTTTTCTTCTTAAACTCCAAAACCATACATCTTACCCCTTAAACTTTCAAAAGCATTTAATTGCCCCATTGCTCTAGTTTTGAAGTTGTGTTTGAAGGTGCTTTTGTCCCTTGTTTAGTTGAAAAAATGGATAAATAATTGACAAGTTTTGTAAACCAAAGAAAATGTCTATATGCTTATATTTTTTTGAAAATAACTCTAAAATAGACTGGGATGCACCAAATCAAAAAAAGTGCACATCTCATAAAAAATATCTCTATATGCTTAAAAACAAATTTAGCTATAAGGAAATGAAAAAAATCTACAAATGTCTAGAAAATCCTACAAACATCCTAGGTGGCATATACATGTGGTTTAAAAATTCACAATGTAAAATATATGAGATGCAACTAGAATAATGCAACATACGTTAATGTTGAATGCACTCATGCTATGCATTTTCTACTTGTTTCTTATTATGTCTTAACGTGATAAGTTTTAAAACATATTTATGCATCAATCATAATGTTTTAGGATTTTTCTAGATTTTTTCAGACATCTCTTCTATTTCCCTGAATTAAATATACTTTTTTAAGCATATAGACATATTTTCGTGAGCTCTAAATATTCTATTTTGATTTGGCATATTCTAATATTTGTTTATAACTTTTGTTTTGAAATTTTAAAATCTTAGAGACATTTTATGTATAAAAACCTTATAAAGTATTTACCAAAAATCTGAACCAAGAAAATCACCTTCAAAAGGGTAGGAAGATAACTTGAATAGTTTTTCTCTTTTTAGTAAAAAGAATGTCGTTCAAAGGAGATACTCTAGAATAAACATTTTCCTAATATCAAATATCAAAACAAAGCCCAGTAATTGGCCAGTTCGTTGGCTGCGCGGCCCATCGTCCCCTCGTCCGAATCTTCTAGTAGTAGGCCTAGCCCCCTAGCCCGCTAGTGAAGAAGACGCGCGCCGCGAAATCCAAATCCGAGCAGGGAGACTAGTGTCTTTCCCTCCAATTAAGCGCGGAGGCGAAATCCCATCCCCATTTCTAGATCCCTCCCTCCTTCCTTCCTTCCCAGTCCCCGTCCCCCCACCATCTCGCTCTCTCTCTCCTCCCCCCTCCATTTTCAAATCAATCATCGGGCGAACTCAAACAAAACCCTAGCTCCCAATCTCCGCTCCGACCATGGCCCTCGCCATGCCCCCGCACGGCCCCGAAGAAGACGCCGACGCGCACCTCTTCGCCGGCGTCCGCTTCGTGCTCCACGGCTTCGACCAGGTCTCCGCCTCCCAGGTGCGCCCCGCCCCCCCCGAACCTCGTCCGCTCCGCGGCCTCGCGCTCCGATACGCGTGCTGAACTCGTGCCAGTTTGATTTGACACGGTCTGATCCCGTTTTCGCAGTATCGGCTGGTGATAGAGCGGTGCGGCGGCGTCCATGTGGGAAGTTGGGACGGAGACTGCACCCACGTTATAGTTTCCAACACCTTATATGTCAGTCCAATTCCATTTCTAAATGCAATGCGATTGTGTTGTTTATTCGGTTGCTACTTTGCTGATTTTTTTTGTTTCGGTTCATTCTTTCACATGTGCATCCTTTTCATTTAAATAAAAGTAAAAATAAATGCAGGATGATCCAGTGTGTGTGGCAGCGAGGAAGGCTGGGAAGAAGGTCGTCGTTGATCAGTGGGTGGAAGACAGCTTCGAACTCAGAGAATTGGTTGATGCAGATCGGGTCAGTCTCACTTCTCTACCTGCGTTATATGTTACACCTGTCCTAAACTTCAGGCTCTGTTTGGTTCCTAGGAATTTAGAGGAATTGGAAAGTAGCCTGATAATGAATTCAATTCATGGGATCCAAACAGGCCCTAGTGGTTTCAGTGGGTATACCAGTAAGCATAAGTGTCCTTTCCCCATAAGAAAACAATGTCTGGTTTGCTTACAATATATAGAATGTTGTTCTAACGGCAATAGTGCATTTTGCATATATATGCAATCACTGGAGACTATTTGTCCAGCTTGGATCATCAAATCATATGTACATACATTGGCACAGAGACAAAACACTAGTAGTGGTACTAGGAGCAAAAGCAGAATCAGAGTACCAAGCAAAGGGGCCAAGAGACATTCAGAGGAAGAAAATTACACAAAGCCACAGAGTCATCATATGTCCCTAAAGTTGCATGTTTCATGAACTCTCTAATTAATCTGTTAGAGTGGTTTACTGAGAATTTTTGGACTGTGTCAAACATATTGTGGACAAGGAAGAAGATTCATCTTTCTCTGCAAAATCAATTCTTCTTCTATGTATAGGATTCCGTAACATTAATCAGAGCTCCACATGTCATATCGAAAAATCAAATCCATCAAATGGAAAAGGAAAGTTACTTGATTACCTGAGGTCCACCATCGGGCTGTGGACTGGACTGTGTTAGGTGGGGTTGGACCTTTTGTCAAACACCTTGCAGGCAGCACTGCAGCCCGGCTGTAGGGCCCTGGTAGGCGCAGCCGTCAGCATGGTGGGCGAAACAGCCGGATGCAGACCTTGCAGGGGACGGTGTCCGGAAGCAGACCTAGACATTATGCATGTTCACCTGCTCGGGGCTGGCCGCAGCCCGCAGGCGGTTGGCAGCGGCTCTGGAGGTTGAAGTGGAGCTGCTCCCACCCGATTAAACGTGACCGATCCATCGTGAAGCTTCATCATGGGCTGCAGCTTCTCTGCCCGTTTGCTCGCCCATGCCTGCATGCACCTCGCTGTCGGCCGTATCCTGCGGCGGAGAGCTGGCCACGCCCGCGCCGGTGAGCAGACGCGATGGCGTGCAGACGCCAGGGACGGTGTCCGGAAGCAGACCTAGACATTATGCATATTCACCTTCTCAGGGCTGGCCGCAGCCCGCAGGCGGTTGGCAGCGGCTCTGGAGGTTGAAGTGGAGCTGGAGGTGATGGCGAGAACTTCGTTGCCCACGCGGTGGAGCTTGAGTGCAGAGCGCTGCGATCCAGATAGGGGCGGTTTGGCTTGAGAGCTGGACGGTGAGTGGTGCAACATGTGGACAGCTAATGCTGGCACCTTCACAGAAGGCAGAGGGCGTTGGGTGGAGGTCGCCCGCTCTTGTGGTGTGTGGTGGTGGCCGTGTCCAGCTGGCCTGCAGGGCCACGCTCAGCTCGCCCACAGCTGCGGGGCTGCGTCGCCTTGCTGGTGGCTGGCGCCTGTGCCACCGCTTGCTCGACGGAAGAGGCCGAGAAGGTTCTTGAGGGTTTTGGGTTGACAAAGAAATGAGTAGAGAACAAACCGATCCACAATTGGACGGCCGACATCACAAGTTCGCCAGATTGAACAGCCTGCGGGCTAACGGGTGACGTGGCCCTATCCGTTAGCCTGCTTTTGGTGCAGGAATCATATCAAGAGATTAGTGTTTGGGTGGAGGAGGACCTGTGTTTAGAGTATGTTCTACTGATTAGTTTCAGGATGTGAAGGTCATTGTTTTTTTTTTTTTAAAAAAAATTGACAGGTACTATATGCTCCAGTCAGAGATTTCAAAGGCATTCCGGGTTGCGATAAACTTCACATTTGCTTGACAGGGTACGACAAGAATTGGCGTGATGACATAATGGTATGTATGGTAAACAATGCTGCATTGATCACCATTCCTCATGTCCCCGAGGATAGAGCTCTAATAATTATTCCATGCTTCTATGCAAAAACAGTGCATGGTCAAGCTATTTTGTTATTCATTCTATCACTTATTATTGATTTCTTTGATGAAGAGGTCATATGTTGGAAGCTTATTTTGTTGTTGTCTTTGCTATTGCACTTCTTTTTCTGTTGCTCTCTTAACATGCTTTACTAGTACAGCTAATCCTATTTACTGACACCAAACATCTTCCAAGTCAATATTCTCACCAAATGACACATGTTCACTATACAATAGCCTATAGGAGTAGATTCACATGCGACAGATGCTTCTTGTATTTTTACTCCTTTCCTTGTTGGCACTAGATTGTTTATTGTCAGAATCAAGTCTGGATGCCAAAATTTTTAGTTCTCATTATGAATCTGATACCAATTGTAGAAAATGGTTTCTTTGATGGGAGCAAACTTCTCCAAGTCTTTGGCAGCAAACAAAATTACCCATCTCATTTGCTACAAATTTGAAGGTATTTCTTCATAGTTTTGTATACTACACTACTACTTTACCTTGAACTTTACTCTCTTAGTCTCCCTGTCTTTTTATTAGTACATCTGTCCATTTTAGACTTTAGAGGTTAGAAATCTATGTATATCTATTCAATTCATTGACTTGGCAATTTTGAGGCTAATTTCCTGATTATTTTCGTCTTCCCCTTTTCTTTTAGAAGTGTTGACATGCTGCTTTATGAGAGTACTGGTAGGTACTTGCATTGGCAATAAAATCTGATATTTGTTTCTTGCATTTGGTTAGGCTTAATATCAACAAGAATGCAATAATTAACCTAAGATTCCTCTGAATGTTCTCTTGAAAAGTTTGAACTGGAAAATTCTGCTACTTTCAATCAGCTGTAGTATTTTCTGAATGTCATTTATTGATCATTTTTTCCTTTGAACTATGCTAGGTGCTAAATACGAACTTGCCAAACAGGTGAATATAAAGCTTGTCAATCACCGGTGGCTGGAAGAATGGTATATGCATTTAAGATTGAACCAACCTACCCCCAAAAATAGCCGTTGTACTGTTTTTTTTTTAATTTGTACTGAACTGCTGAAGTATCATACATGTTGTTGCCGCAGCTTAAAGGCATGGGAAATCCTTCCAGTTGATCATTATACGAAAAGGTAAGTATACATAATAATATCTTTTTCTTTTGATGTTTTCTATTTTACATATCATTCAATATCCTGAGGATCATCTCGTGTTTATATGCCAGTAACATTAATATAGTATAATAGTATATTTAATGTAATCTAACTCTGGTAATTTGTTTCATTCAGTGGTTGGGAAGTACAGATAATGGAAGCACAAGCTAAGGACTCTGAAGATGAAGCAGAAGATGTTGGTAGAGGCTCATCAAGTCGCAGACGTATTGGCAGGACCCCTATTAGAGAGATCAGATCCAATTCTCATGTTGATTCTGCTGTCCATGCACCCAGTGGAGGTCCTACTATCTCTGCTAGCATTAGCAATGTAGTGGGTGCTACAGGAAAACACTTCGGCACTCCAGAACAGATTATGAAAGCAGACGATGCGAGCACGAAATCACCTGAAATCAGAGCTGACTCAGGAACTGCCCCTGACACAAAGTGTCCTGCAACATCTGTTGATCATGGTACCATTAAATCTACCCACTCTCTCATTTACCACAGTGAGAATGATGAGGCTCCTGCAGATCAGGCCAGTAGGGATGAAGCTAAAGATGATCACAGAAGGGAACTTGACACCAGGGCTAGTACCCTTAATACTCCCAGTGTACATAAAAGCATTGCACTCACTATTCCAGTGGATAACATAGAGAACACTGGTGGGAACTGTTTCCATGGTTCCACTCAGATCAATGTCAACAATGATCTTCAGTCTATCTCTTCTGAAGAAAATTTCTCTAAGAAAATATTACATTCAAAAGACTTGAGCAGAAAGGTAGATCAGAAGGACAATGGGCATGTACCTGATCCCAAACCCAACATTTCTCAGTCATCAGTTGAAGAAAACCTAAACACATGTGGGTTTAATCCAAGATTTGAAGGCAATTCAGCATCAAGAAATGACCAAATCTTAGGCTATTCTAGAAGGCGATCTTCAAAGTCAGTATCACCTAAAGTGATGAAGCATGTTGATAGATCTGTTGGTGGACTTGCTCATAGGAGGAAAAACATTCTTTCTTCAGTCAGTTCAAAGGCACCGAATGAAGCCCCAGACTCGGGGAGTGGAATATCAAGTAGTCCTTTTTCAGGCAAGGAAAGTGCATTGGAAGCAGTTGCTTCTAATGTGGGTAGAAGCCCCACCGAATCTACCAAAGTTGATTGTCATGTAAACAGTGGTCCAACTCTGAATTCAACAGAGAAGCAGATGTCTGGATGTAAAGGCCACCTGTTAAGTTATAGGAGAACATCTTTGAAGCGTGTAAGCTCTGCTGGAGTAGAAAAGCTTCCTGGAAATTCTGCTAACGATGAGAATATGGGGGCACCTGATGTCGTAAAGACACCAGCACTGCATGAGGCAACAGCTGAGGAGCGCTGTAACATATCCCCTTCTGTCAGTTCTGAAGTTAGAAAAGAAAGTTTAGGTGTTCACCAGAATAGGGACGCTGAGATGACTGATGCTCAGCAGGTAAGCAAAATTGAAGCTGCAGCTCCTTGCTCAAAACCTGATAAAGAGGTTTATTGTCAGAACTTGGGAGAAGATTCTAAAGATGTCCCAGTTAACAAGATCACTGATGAACATGGAACATTTCCCTCGAAAGTATCAGCTTCCAGACTGATGAAGGCTGGTTCCAAGCGGTCCCGCAATGCTGACAGTAAAGCTGCTGGTGAATTCATAAATAGTAAAAGTGAGGTTGCACCTTCGAAGCCCAATCATGATAAAGTTGCTTGTCATGAAAACGTGGAGGCACAACAGGGAGAAGGATGTTGTAGTCCAAATGCTGCCAAAAGTACACCATCATCTCCTGCAGAAGCCCTGAACAAGTCAAGGACTGAAGTTCTAACCAGCTCTCAGGGTCCCAATCGCAAGACAAACGAATCACTAGCGGCTTCCAAGACAGAGTCTGTTAATATGACTCTGCAGAGAAACAAGAAGGGGAACCGCAGAAAACTTTCAAACACTTCAAGAAATTCTAAATCAAGTAATTTGGTTGCAAAGACTGCTGATGTCAATATATCTGACTCACCAACTGTTGATGAAACTGAGACATTGCCATCAAACTCGAGTTTTAGTGAGGCAGTTCCTCCAGGAAATGGTGAAGAAAACCATAAAAGGCTTTCAAGCAGTGCAAGCGCAGATGACCCTGAAACATGTACAGCAAATAAAGTACCAAACAATAGAGTCCGTAAGGTTGTAGCCAAGAGGAAACTATCTGCTGTCCAAAACCACAAATCTGGTAGTGACCCTTGCAAGACTGCGAAGGTATTGGTATCTGAAGATAAAGTTGTCTCACCAGCGAGAGTTGCGCAGAGTTCTAGAAATGCTAACAAGGTAACATTGGATCAAGACCTGAAGAACACCAATGCGGGTAGGGCGAATGATACAGTTGGATCATTTTGCAAGGATGCCACCGAAGAGAGGTCAAAAGATATGCAGAGTTCTAAAACTAGAAGCAGCAGAAGACAAAAGGTTGCAGATTTAGCGGATGGTTCAACAGACCATGACAAGGAGAACATACCAGCCAATAGTAATTTTACTTCCAATACAAAATGTGGAAAGAACAGCATGAGTTCCAAATCCATGACAAAGGCGTTACAAAGTAGCAAAGTTGTGCTTGATGAGAACAGTATGATCAAAAGAAATGACTATGAAACCTTGAATGTGCCAGAACCAACATGGTTTATTTTAAGTGGACATCGCCTGCTGAGAAAAGAGTATAGGACTATACTTAGACGCTTGAGAGGCAGAGTTTGCAGGGATTCACATCACTGGTCTTTCCAAGCAACACATTTTGTCACCACTGAGCTGCGCAGAACTGAAAAATTCTTCGCAGCTGCTGCAGCTGGCAGGTAATACCATTTGTCTTAGATAGTTACTATGACTCTAGTAGGTTGCCTTTAATCAGTTTCCACTCTGTTTAAATGTCGTATAATCACTCTTCCTTTTTCTGCTCTGATGGAATCTGAATGTGAGTTTCCTTTTTTGCTAAAAAAGGTGGATACTGAAGCCTGATTACTTGACTGCTTGCAATGAGGCTGGCAAGTTCTTAGAGGAAGAGCCATTTGAGTGGCACGGTCAAGGCCTTAACATTGGTGATACTATCAGCTTGGATGCGCCAAGGAAGTGGCGCCAGCTGAAGCAGCGTACTGGCTATGGCGCTTTCTATGGGATGCAGGTCATTATATATGGGGAATGCATTGCTCCAACACTGGTAAGTCTAATTGGGCAAGTTCTGGTTTGTATCCATTCGTTATCTGTTTTCATTACCTTCTGTTTGAGGTTTCGTGTTTCTGTCGTGCCAGGACACTCTAAAGCGCACGATCAAATCTGGTGATGGCACCATCTTAGCGACCTCCCCACCTTACACCCGGTTCCTCAAGTCCAGTGTCGACTTCGCGGTTGTATCCGCGGGCATGCCAAGCGTGGACGCGTGGGTGCAGGAATTCATGCGGCACAACATCCCATGCATCAGCGCAGATTACCTGGTGGAGTATGTGTGCAAGCCGGGGCACCCCTTGAGCAAGCACGTCCTCTTCAACATGCAGGATCTGGCAGAGAGGTCCCTGCAGAAGCTCCTGAAGAAGCAGGAGGATGCTATAGCTATGGATGCCGAGCCCGAGAGCTGTTCTGCCTGTGGGTCAAACAACCGGAAAAGGCTGATGCTCATGTGCGGCGGCTGTGGGGTCCGGGTGCACGCCGATTGCCGCAACCCTCCCGTGGAAGGCTGCAGTGGTGGTGACTGGCTGTGCGACAGGTGCGACCAGCAGAAATCGGCAAAGAAGGCTAAGAAGACGGCTGCCAAATCAAGGGTGCTGAAACGAAGATGATTCTGGTTAGGCCCGTGCAAGCAATGCAAAGGTCGTCTCTCTCGTTCGCTCCCAAGTGTGCTAGTATTGCTAAGGTAACGACGCCAGCGGGGTGGGGGTGCTCTTGCTCTATAGTACAAGTTGATGACCTTTGGGGAAAAAAAAGAAAAGGCACCCATGCATGTGAATGTGATCTGATGAAAGCGAAAAGCTGGCAAAACCTTGCAGCCGTCTTTATTTTCTTTCGTGTCGTGTTGTACAATACTCCTTACATACAAAGTGATTGATTGGGGGCACACATGTATGGGCTTTAATTTGGTGCTAATAAATATTTATGTAAATGCACGGATCTGATGAAATGCTGTGATCTCCTTTAACATGATGCCATCAATCTGGGCAATGGCGCTGCTGAATGTGTTACGACACAGTAAAGCGCGCGGCATGATTGTGTGTGCCCGAGAAAAGCAAAGGCCGTAAAGCTTCTTGGACGGATGGATGCAGATGTACTAGTCTAGGATGCTTTCCTTGCAACATTCATGCACGTTTAATCTAAAGTTTGGTGCACGATGGCAATGCACGTTTAAAGTTGAGCTGGGGTGATTAAATAAAGAAATATCCAAGCTTGGTGGATGGTTCATCTGATCAACATCAGCATACTCCCTTTCAGTCACTGACATTTTGGGTTTTCCTAAACTCATTGTTTTGAGTTCAGATTACAGATTTGTTTTCATGTTCAAGTTTTGTCGGCACTTGAAGATGATTCGAATCAATATCATCATCGTATGGATGGAAGAGTAGTTAGAGTCCTGTTTAGTTGCAGAAAATTTTACAAAATGGCTACTCTAGCACTTTCGTTGTATTTGACAATTTATTGTCTAATTTTAGACTAATTAGGCTTTAAAGATTCGTCTCGTAAATTATAGACAAAGTGTACTTTTTTATTTATATTTATGTTTTATGTATATGTGTTATAAAATTCGATGTGACAGAAAATCTTAAAAAAAATTACAAAAATTTTGAGAACTAAACAACCCCTAGGTGTCTGGTTAGGGACGGGAGGGCAGTGAAGCGAAGACAAAAATGACCGGCGTCAGTGTAGTATGAATGATGTATTACCCGCAAACTGCCACGTGCCACGGTCCTCTCTCCACCTGTCCGTCTACCTTCCAGCTCCGTGCCACGTCGTCTCCGTTGGGCCGAAAACCAAAAACTTTTCAAAATTCCTTGTCACATCAAATCTTTGAGCAAATGCATGAAGCATCAGATATAGACGAAAATAAAAACTAATTACACAGTTTATCTGTAAATCATGAGATGAATCTTTTAAAAATAGTTAGTCCATGATTAAATAATATTTGTCAAATAAAAATAAAAATGCTATAATACCGAAATCCGAAATTTTTGGAACTAAACAAGGCCTTGGATGTGAATTGATGCAGGGTCAGCTGCATCGATTGAGGCGTTATTTAGTTAGGAAAAAATTTTGGATTTCGGTATTGTAGTATTTTTGTTTTTATTTGATAAACATTGTTTAATTATATACTAACTAGATTCAAAAGATTCATCTCATGATTTATAGGCAAACTGTATAATTAGTTTTTGTTTTCGTCTATATTTAATACTCCATGCATATGACACTATATTCGATGTGACAGAGAATCTTGAAAAGTTTTTGATTTTTATGTGAACTAAGGCCCTGTTTAGATTGAAGATGAAAAATTTTTAGGTGTCACATCGAATATGTCGAAAGGATGTCGGAAGGGGTTTTAAAAACTAATAAAAAAATAAATTACATATCTCGTCTGGAAACTGCAAGATAAATCTATTAAGTATAATTAATCTGTCATTAGCACGCGTAGCTTACTGTAGCACTTAAGGTTAATCATGGACTCACTGGGCTTAAAAGATTCGTCTCGCGATTTTCAACCAAACTGTATAATTAGTTTATTTTTTATCTATATTTAATGTTCTATGCATGTGTCTAAAGATTTGATGGGATGGATCAAAAATTTTTGGATGGAAAAGTAAACAGGGCGCAAACATGCCTCTGGACACGAACTGTGCGTCATTGACGTCCAAGGCGGCCCAGCCACGGTCACTTATCCTCACCTCATCTGTGTGGCTGTGTCCAGGAGTTGTGCTGCCCAAATCCAATTCCACAATCGTTCATAGTAAAGAATTCAGCGAACCATCAGCTACTCCCGCAACTTTTCTTATTTGAAAATGATAATTTCCGCAACTAACTAAGTTATACATATATGTTATAGAATTTCCTAAAGAGTGGATATTTTTTCCGTGCAACAATCGCTTCGTCGTCCTGCCTGCCTCGCCTCCTGCGATCCCGCCTCCCTTGAGAAAGTTACGATGAGCGCTCCTTCCTTCCATCCTGCGAGACAAAATTTGGAAACATCACCGTCAATCACGCAGCTCGCCAGTCAACCTACTCCCTCTGTCCTCCCTCTGCGGTCCTTTCCTTCCCCAACCCCGCATCTCTAGCTTCCTTCTTCACCGGCTCACCGTCTCTCTTCCGCTCGTGCGTCCGGCGTCCCTATGCTCCACTTCAAAAAAGTTCTTGCGCCAATGCACTCTCTCACAACCGGAGGATGGGGAGGGAGGAGAATCGCTCGCCGCGACGCGCAGCGAAGGATGTCGGTGAAGCCCGTCGCGCGGACCTCGGGACTCTGCTACCCAGGTGGCCCAACCCATCCCGCTTGGTGGGACCTCCAGGTGTGGCCGGCGAGATACAGCCAAAGCACGTTGAGCACCAATAGCTTCTTCAAGTCCTCCTACACCCTCCCTCCCTGCTGCCACCAGATATGCTAACCCCTTCTCTTTCCATCGTGCTGTGCAAAATTGAGAACCCAACCCTAACTTAAGCTAACTTCGATCTCTTTCAAACATTCAAAGGAAATCCAAGCAAGCGGAGCGGCGGCTGCCATGGTAGAGGAGGCGCTGCCATGTTCTTTAGTCACTCCTAGGACACCTCCTTCCTGCTTACCTCCTTGCTGCTTCAATCAGGCAAATCAATTCGGTAAGAATTTTTTTTGGCAAATTCTTGAATCCTTGGATTTGTGCCCGGTATATTTGATTCTGAAGGAGACCTATAGATTAAAAAAAGAGAACTGTTGTTGAATGAGCAACCAACAGATCTGTCTTTCTCCTCACCTGGATAGGATGATGTGAGGTTCTTGATTTTTTTTATATTCCCTCTTGTGATTTGCTGAAAAATTCCAGATCTGTGATAACTTGTTTTTTCATGTGTTTTTGCAGATTATTCATAGCTGCTCCTTTCTGCGTTTGTTCCCCACACAATTGTGCCCTGTTCCAAGAAACAACAGAAAGCCTCTGCAATTTTCAAGTATGACTTTGGATCTTGTTTTCTTCCTGTGGATGACAACTACAAAATATATAGCTGGTAGAGATGTAAGATACTTTTTGACAAATATTTTCTTGTGTTCTTTTTAGAATATAAGATAGTCAGATAAACCATTTCTAGGTTTGGAAACATGATGTTCTGGACACTGGATCCATGACATCATAAATAATTTAGCTGGATCTCGGGCATCTTTGTTTATCTGGTCAGTATTCAGTACAACACCTGATTGTTAATAAATCCTGATGAAGTTGATAGCCATTGCTCTAAGAAATAAAAAATAGCAATATCATGAGTCATGCCAAAAGCAGTGTTGCATTTATCTACACTGAAGTTATATGACATTATGACTGAGCTCATGTACTTTCTCCCATCTATTACAGCACCTTTAGGATATATAGTGCATTTGAGAACCAACACTCAGGTTTTTTGTTAAGTACAATTAATAAGCTTGGCCCACTACGGTAGGTCAATGCTATACAACCTTCAGCTATTTTCTGCATTTGCCTTTTTCTTAGGGGAGAGGGTAATTTGTCAGTAGAACATCGGTCCCTACCTATTCTTGTGCACATGTTTAAACCCACGTTAGTTATGTTGGCAGCTTACTCAAGGAGTCAAGGTGTACCCTTTATCTTTCAGGGGTTGTCTGAACAAACTATAAATGCACTTCAGTTAATGGAGGAAGAAGGATTGTTATCCTGAATTTGTTAATCAACGCTTTTGGCACTGCTGGAAGGCATTTGGAGGCACTAGCTGTATTTGAAGGCATTTGGAGGCACTCCAACATATCTAGGATAATGAGATGAAAATGTTTTTTTAGTCTTGTTTTAAGTTTATGATGTTTTGCTTTCTTTGCACTCCTACGATTATCTATTATTAACAAGGTGTTGAGTATGTCAAGTTCTTGTTGTTCTGCATGGCCATCTCAATACACTAAAGTCATGATAAGACAATTTCCCCTTGAAGCGTCAATTTCTCCAAGTCTGCTACACAGGTTTTATAGACTAATGTATGGTTAGACATTTATTTATATATATTATTTTAATATCTTTACTAATAATTTACTAATGCAATACTCTGATAATGATACACAAACACGAGTTCTATATTATTCTTTTATGAATTGTATATTAGTCTTCATGGTTGGGTGACGGTCTGCGTGCAGGTGGGCTCAGGATGAGGTGCCCATTCAGGTAGTAAATAGTATTAGCTTGTGTGTCTCTAATGATATTTATTTTGTATCATGAATATCAATATTTTCTAATATAAACTTAGTCAAAGTTTATTTTTAGATAGATGGAGTATTTCACTCTTTCTAAACGTCAATAGAAATTTTTAGCATGCTCATGGAAAAGTTTGATAATACAAATTTATTGGTTAATTTTGTGTTCAATGACAACAATTGATTAACCCAAGTACGGTTATATTTTGAATCATAGACAAGGGATTATAGCACAAACTACAGGCCAAACTTCTCTAAAAGGACTACTCTTTAAGGTAGTGCTTGGTGATGCATTTGATTTTCTTCGTTTATATGATTTTCATTGCATATATTAGCTAATCTAAAATATTTAGTTTATTGCAAGCTATAAATCTTCGAGTCACCTGACTTCCTTCAAAGGTGCCACGCTCGCTAACCAATATTTGTATATTTTTATGCTTGCATGTAGGTACACTATTTCTTCAGATGCTAATGACTTGCACCAGGGCAACTGCATTGATTTATTCATGTGAATTCTATATTTAAATCAAACGATGGCTTCCAAACGGTGTTAGAAATTATTCAGTGTTGTCTTGAAAATTTATGATGAGCCTCTCTTTTTCTGAGTTGATCTATCCAATGTGTCTTCAGGGATATGCATTTCAATGCAGCATCAAACCTCCTCTTGCATCCACGGAGGACATAATTGGCATTAGTAAGACTCTCATTCTCATTTCAAAGTACCTTAATTCAACAACCAAGTTTATTTTTGCATCACATTTCAAAGTATCTACAATTTTGACTTACTGAATTTCTGAGCAGAAAAAGTATCACATTTCAGCAAATAACTTTCAGAGACCACCATTTGATTTCTATTAAGCTAGCAATATTTAGACTGCTTAGGCAATATCATTTTCATAGCTGATGTGGACCATAACATTGTAGATCAGTAGATGGCATATTTATGTCATGTGTATTTTGGCTAAAACTACGGTAGCGAAATTGCCGCACACCCATAGCACAAACATGTTTGGAGTTGCAGTGCTGAATTTAACCTTTTCATCCTAAAGAAATGCCACAAAGCCCCCCACATTTGCAAATTATGCAGTTTTACAGTTTACTGATAGGAGTTAGATTGCACTGGGGTATAGTTGATGTGGTTCTACTGGCCATCAGATTTTCAGGCCATGTGATGGATACAATTTTCTTTAACGTGTGCTTCGCCACAGAAAATTTCTGACTCTGCAGTTTCGCATATTTATAGATGGATGGACTATGAAGGCATGGCACAAGAGAACATACGTTTGAAGCACACGAAGAGCATCCGTCCGTGTGACAAAAATAGAAACGGCAAGACTCAAGTGGAATAGGAGGGATGCACTAATGCTGTATTAGACTCAACTTGCAACCAGGTGAGCGCTCTGGAGATATCTTTAACCTAAATTTCTTTTAAAAGTCCACCATTTCTGAAGTATCTATTTATTGTGGATAGTCATATCATCTATTAGATGACACCAACTCTGCTAGAAACAAGATTGGGGTAAAACGGGCTCAGCGAAGCTCCTACACGTTCCAATCACTGTTAGATGGCGGTGTGCAGCTAGCTTTTGGTTCTTATTGGCCTGTACGTAGTTCTACGGACATTTCAGTAACTAAACTTTGTTTTTCAGCAACCATATAGTCAGCTACCAAGTATACATAATGTTATTGTCCTTCAGTTTTACGACATCAACCCCATACAAGCTATCCAAATCGTCATGTTCCGAAAGCCTCCTGGATGGAAGTCCCCTGGATCCTGCGGAGCGCTTGACCCTTGATGAATCACTGAAAGCGTAAGTCTCTTTCGATCCGGTCATTGTGATGCCAAGCTCTGCAGATCGATGATTTTCCCCGCTAATGAGTTGGTCTCTCACTCTAACGAACACATAAGCATACAATGCCTGTTGCCTACGTCTGCTTCCTGGACCATGCCGTGGGCAGCCTTGAATCATGGTCTTACTGAATACAATACGTATGTGTATTGGTTAATGATTCCTTTTTTGCCTTTTAAAAAGATTAGGATTCTAAAAGAAATTCAGACCTTGTGTAGTTTCAGTTCAAGAATTCCCATCTTCAATAAAGTTGAATAAATTGTCATGTTTGATATTTTTACGGTACAACTACTGTACATGAAAAAAACACTGGCTAAACTCGTTGATATGTAAGGTCTGAGAAGAGGTTTACACTATTTCTGACTAGCTGTATAGGGATTAGCACTACCTATTAAAATCACTCAATTCTTAAATACAAGTAGTAGCTTGCCAGTTTGAGTCCTTATTTGTAGGTGACACTATTACTACATTAACAACATATGTATTTGGTTCTAATCAGTTCTACAGTAGGCAACTTCTGTCACCACCATGCATGGCCGTTCTGTCGTTGCGAACGCGACTAGGAAACCTAGGGCTCTTCTTCGGGCACGGCTAAGTGCAGCACATGTCCCTCGGCGAGGCAGAGCTCGCTACGGGGTTTTAGGGTCTCTACATGCTTGTAATGGCCAGACCAGAGCTTGCCATGGTGGTGCTCCGGCCATGGCGAGCCTTCGGGGCGGTTTGCTGGCACGGGTGTTTCTAAGTCTTGGGGGCTCGGCAAGGCCGCGCTTGTGCTTGTGTTTATGCGAGAGCGAGTGCACGTGTGTGTGTGTGTTATGTATCATGATAAAGAAAACGGTGGGGCCTTGGGCCTCTTAGGTGGAGAGACCACGATGACGGCCATGGCGAATGCATACCGGCGAGCGAGGCAGCCGTGCGGCTTCACCATGGGCTTGAGGTGGTTAGAATGGCGGTGCAGTGGCAGAGTTTGTGCAGTGCAGGTTTAGGCAGTGCAACAGCGCTGGTGTAACCGATCGTTGTTCCCGTTCTCGGCGATGTCGAGTGACTCTATATTATCTTATCATGTGATCTATGTGTTTTTAATACAAGACTTTTGTTGTCCCGTAGCAACGCACGGGCTCGCTACCTAGTATAACTTATTTCTATAAATTATACTAACAACTTGGTATAACGCTTTGCAAAACTTATCACCATATGACTTATACCATGTAACTTACAACTTATGCCAAAACTTTGAAGCACAAAAGTTATAAAACATTTTTTTAATTTTTCTTTTGCCTTTTTTCTCTTTTCATTTTTTATATAAGTCTATCAATTTTTTCTTTTTATATATGTTATCAACCTTTATTTTATTTGAGCGATCGTTCACTTAGATTTGATGTAACAAAGGTTCAAACTACCTCTCCTTCTAGCGTGCTTTTCCACAACCACCGCTGATGTCATAAAAAGGTAAAAAAATTATTTTAAAATGCTAGATGTAAATTTTATAATTATTAACTTTCTACACGTAACTTTTATATCTAACTTTCTGTACGCAACTTTTATATCTAACTTTCTACATGTAACTAGTAGATATTAACTTATAATTATTATCTTTTATGTCTAACTTTTTGCAAAGCTATTTGAT
>Ga0182004_10001006_pt1 | contig 19579 bp, 17 predicted proteins | sample Sormic07211540_1_FD_120479 | JGI IMG/M metagenome (GOLD analysis project Ga0182004, IMG submission 120479) | Endophyte microbial communities from Sorghum bicolor roots, Mead, Nebraska, USA - 072115-40_1 MetaG | ecosystem: Host-associated > Plants > Roots > Unclassified | place: USA: Nebraska...
CAAGTTGGGCCCAAGAGGACATCAGGTCAAATTTTTTTTGGGGGGACATGTCAGGTCAGATGGCACCCAAAATTTTTTAATTCATCCCATCGAATCTTTGGATATATACATAAAACATTAAATATAGAGAAACAAATAAACTAATTATACAGTTTAGTTGAAAATCGTGAGACGAATCTTTTAAGACTAGTTAGTCCATGATTAGTCTTAAGTGCTACAGTAATCTACATGTGCTAATAACAGATTAATTATATTTAATAGATTTGTCTTGCAGTTTTCAAACGAGCTATGTAATTTGTTTTTTTATTAGTTTCTAAAAACCTCTCCCAACATCCTTCCGACATATCCGATGTGACACCCAAAAAATTTTCATCCCCAACCTAAATAGGGCCTAAGGAGTTATTTGGTTGGAGATGGGTATTGTAGTATATTTGTAATCAAGGGCGAAGCTACATGTTGAGTAAAAATAGTGATTAGATTTAAAATTTTACAATATATGTACCTCTTACAAAAGATATATATACAGCCAAAAGCTAAGTACACTCTCTTCTAATTTGTTCTAGCTTCGTCACTGCTTGTAACTATAGCATTTAGTGTCCAATCATAGATTAATTCGACTTAAAAATATATTAAAAATTATTCTCTAGTTATTTTTTTAGTTTTATAAATAATTTATATTTATACGTGTCTAAACATTAGATGAGATAAATATTAGAAAAAAAATAGCTCGAATCAAAAAGGACCTAAACTGGAACACCGTATCGCAGTACGTACTATATACTCTTCTTCCCACCTGCATGCATGCACACGTATAGGCTTTGTTTAGTTCACCTTAAAAATCCAAAACTCTTAAAGATTCTCAGTCACATCGAATCTTAAACACATGCATGGAGTATTAAATATAGGTAAAAATCGCGATACGAATCTTTTAAGTCCAATTACTTCATGATTGGACAATTTTTGTTAAATAAAAATAAAAAATGCTACAGTATTGTTTTTGCAAATTTTTTTGAACCATAATGTAACCGCTTGACCGACAGTCATCGCAAACAGTAAAATGATCGGCCGGCGGGACTGGGACACACACACATTAATAGCTGAAGCATCAAGCGACGGTGGATGCAACGCGCAACCACCTTCATGCAAACCGAGTCGAGTCGCGTCACGCTCAACTGTTGCAGACATCTCTTCACACAGCGAGCTATATATAACGCGGGTTTTGAGTGAGAGAAACTCAGACATCTCTTCACAGCAAGGCAATCAATAATGGCGTCGTCGTCTCCTCTGGCCTGCTGCATGGGTCGCAATGTCGGCGGCTATGCTCGCTGCCAGCAGGTCGTCCTGCTGCTCCTGGCGCTGGCGGTGGTGGTGCTTCTGCCGCCGTCGGCGGCAGTCCATGGATCAGGCGGCGGCGAATCCGGTGGGTTTGAGGACATCTCGGCCATCTTCATGTTCGGCGACTCCATCGTCGATCCTGGCAACAACAACCACCGGCTGACGGAGGCGAGGGCCAACTTCCCTCCGTACGGGCAGGACTTTCCCGGCGGGGTTGCCACCGGGAGGTTCTCCAATGGTCTTGTCCCCGGAGACCTACTAGGTATGTATGTTCGGCGTCATACATATATGTAGCGTTTAAATCTTTTCATGCATGCGTGATACTTGTTGGCTGGAGGTACTGCATGTGGATCGAATGGATCAGTGGAAGAGTTCAATTATAATGGCAACAAATTAAACGTCGTTTAAAGTTATGTGGTGTTTCAGTGTCAAAACTTTAAAGGTGCTCAAACTAACTTTCTAAATGAATGTTATATAAGACCAAGTTTAATAATATTGTCAACTTGCTGTCCGTAAGTTCCTTGCAGTTTTCTTTCAGCCCACCCATACAATAGTTAGCTATTCACTATTAATACATGTCCCACTTATCTCTCTCACAAAATTTTTTGGTTCATGTGCCTAAGCTGGCTGTAAGCTTATATACAACCTGCTTCTCCTCTCTTCTCTCCACCTCAGCATTTAGCCAGCTTACAAGCCACTATAATACTTGCTCTAACGAGTCTAAGGCCGTATCTGGTGTAGCTCCAGCTCCTTCATACACTACAATAAAAGAATTTTCTATTTCTCTTCTTAAAATAACAAAAGCAGTGAAGTTGGTAAACTAAAATTTGCCCTTAATGACACATGCTCTCACAATGTGGACCATAGGATTTGCTCTGAGATTCGTGCCCAACAGGAGATTGACAATTTTCTATTGTCTCTCTCCTGCTAGGCACGAATCTCACAACAAATCCTTTGGTCTATATTGAGGGCATGTGCCCTTAGGATCCAAGAAACTGGGTTTAAAAGAAAAAACTTATGTCTGGTTTTGAGCCAATATATATGAGCCTGGCCCTTGAACTAGTTTGAAAAGTTCGTATATTGTCATTTGTCTAAAAGAAAAAAACAATTAATATCGAGAGTGGGCCAGATTATTACGAATGACCATACTGGCGCCCAAGTATCAAGTAAGGGCCGGACACAGGGCACTAGACATGTTAATTAATTGATGAGTCCTCTAAAAAAAGTTATTTGATGAGTCTTCAAATGATTCCAGGAATTTTTTTTAAAAAAAAACAGCAGAATTTATATACTAAAATTGTAGGAACAAAACACCATTTCAAGTCAAGAAAAAGAAGTCACGTTTTCCATACTGCCATATCTTAGATTAGCTTGGATAATTCTGGCTTCTGCAGTCCTGCCGTAGCTGTCTTCACCAAACTTTAAATGCATGATAACATGATGCGGAGGAGGTTCGAGATGGTAGCTACTAAAAGCATAATGGGCGGCATTTCCTCCCTCCGGAAAATAACCCAATTTTAAAATAGTACCAAATCGAACTATTTTGATCGAGTTAACTAGATTAGATAAAAAAAGGTTTGTTATATAAAATAAGCTTAGATATATTTTAGTATTACATACTTGTTATAAATATTCATACTATTTTTCTATAAATTCAGTCAAACTTTAAACAATTTGGCTAGAGATAGATTTAGGATTACATCATTTTTCAAATAGAGGTCAGCCAGATCAAAAAAAAGGTCTAAGAATTGTGGCCGCTATGCTTATTTTATATGAAATTTCAAAAGGAGGTGTCTAGGGGGAGAGGCCTCTTTAGGACAATGCATGAGCCCCCACACACCAACCTCTTAAAACCCCAATCGTGACCGGCTTAGAGATGTCAACATGCATCACCCATTTTCCCATCTGTTCCCCCCTCCTCCTTCGTCATAACTTGCTTGAATTTGATCCTAGGCATCTACCATTGCAGTTGCTGATTTTAAAGTCACTACAACCATGACCACTAAATGTTGTAGTGATGCTGATAAAGACCACTTTTACCTTCCCCTTCCTCGGCTTCCGCCTCCACCACCATCCCCTCTCGATATGGCACAACCCCATCACCCCTATATTTGTAGCCCTTCATCGCACCACCATTCCCCAATGCTCCACCAATCCTCCCCAACAGGCCTCCAAAACCATACCACTACCCACCATTCTGCCAACACATGATCACCACCTATGGTCCGGTTGCCTCCCTAGGCATCCCTTTAGACCTAGAAGCCAATGGTTCCTTCCTCAATCCCAAAACCCATCTCAGTAACCCTAACCCTAATCCTAGTCCTAACTTGAGCTAGATTCATCACTAGAGAAGACAAGATGGTCATCAGAGAAGAAGAGGACATTGCTCTGGAGTTGGAGCTATCAAAGTTGATCCATCGGATTTTGATTCCATATTTCTTGTTTATTCCCTCCTCTTCATCTCATTTTCATTCCTTTTCTAGATAATCTTGACTTAAATGGTGATTTGATTTCCACATCTGCCAATAGTACGTTGTGAATACATGTGTACAACATGAACTAGAAAGGTAGAGCTAAGGCATTTGTAGTTTTAGTTTGATCGTGAACCATATGATTTCTTTCTTCAATATACTTTGTCAAAGTTATCTCTATTTATATCTTCATTATTTCTTATTACATATATGCTATTATTATTTGAGCAGCTTCTAAGTTGGGTGTTAAGGAACTTTTGCCTCCTTACCTTGCTGATGACCTTCAACCAAATGACCTACTCACCGGTGTGGCCTTTGCTTCTGGAGGCAGTGGATATGATCCACTTACATCTACGCTCTCGGTACCATTTCTTTTCTTTTCACATATCAAGTAATTACAATCTGAAAATAGAATTAATTGTTTTTATGAATAAGATCATTACTCCATCCCTAATCAAGGAATACAAATGCATGTAGACTGCCAGATCGAGTGCGGAGCAACTTGAATTATTCCATGACTACAAGGAGAAAGTAGCAGCTATTGTTGGAGAGGAGAAGATGACACATATTATCTCTAAAGCCATCTTCTTTACAATCATGGGGGCCAATGATATTGTAAATAACTATTTTGCAGTTCCTTTAAGACGCCATGAATATGATCTTCCTTCTTATATGGACTTTCTAGTCTCTTCGGCTATCAACTTCACAATGGTAATTGCTACAAATTTAAATATATAAATTCTTTGAGAATGGGTTATATGAAACTCAACCTTTTAATATGTCTTTTCTATGTTCCATTGTATCTATATTCGCAAAAACTTTCATCACACTTTGACAATTTATTTGTGCATTTAGACATTTTTTAATTCCCTTATGTTTATCCCTGCACAGGCATGTAGTACACATGTTTTTATTACAACATGAATTGTGCTACACAAAACATGCAAGACATAGACTTTTAAATCTTTGGCAAACAAATAGATTATATTTAATTTATATGTTCAATGTGGCATGCAATTATATTAGTAAAAACCATTTTCTCAGCAAACGAACGTTTGTGCTCTATTTTTGTACAGACTCTAAACAATATGGGAGCTAAGAAAATTGGAATTGTTGGTGTTCCACCATTAGGCTGTTGTCCTTCACAAATAATACTTGGAGGAAGTCCATCAAGAGAATGTGAGCCACAAAGGAATCAAGCATCAATATTATTTAATTTAAAGATCTCAAAGGAAATAGATCGACTAAATGCAGAATGGAATGGTTATGGGTCAAAGTTTGTTTATATTGATATATACTACAATTTACTTGACCTCATTCAAAATCCAGCTTTTTATGGTGAGTTTTATCTTACCATTTGTTTTAATAACACAATATTCTTGCATTATAATTTTAAATTATAAATTTAGACAACTCATCTTCTAATTGGCATATTACAGTTTAAAAATTGACCGCTAAATGGATGCACATACTTTTAGGTGAAGGAAGCTTTATTCTAACATGAAGTAAAGTTAGACTCTTGTATTAAGTAGGTACACACACTTAGTTTAGCTGGAGAATATATGATAAATAATAATCATTGCAGTTGCATTATCTATGCAATAAAAATCATGTGTAATATTTGGTACTTTCTTTCTTCATGAAGAGATGTTATTTGACATATTCTCATTAGAACCATTTCTATACTAAATATTGGGTCATAATTATGTAGGTTTCAAGGAGGTCAAAGAAGGTTGTTGTGGTAGCACAGTGTTAAGTGCTGCCGTATTCATTGCATATCACAATGCATGTCCAAATGTAATCGATTATATTTTCTGGGACGGTTTCCATCCTACCGAGAAGGCCTACAACATTGTAGTCGACAAGCTCATCCAACAGAATAGGAAGTACCTAGTGTGAGAAAATGGTCTTTGTATATGACTACTATAGAATTGTAATTGCACACTATCAACATTGTTCTATATTTTTATTTAAAAAACATTGTTCTATATTAATCATTGCATATTAAAGAATGTTTAATGTCAAGTTTGATGATACGATTAGAACATTGTTCTCACTTGTGTATTTTTTCCTATGGTAGTATATACGCTTCCATGTTATTTGGTTGGTGGATTCTTTTGGGTCTGGATCTAACTGTGCATTCTAACAATAACATCGCCTTAGGCCTCGATAACAAATCTCATCGATATTGCCTTAATTGCTGACGGTTAAACTAGAATTCATGCATGTACACCGACATGACTAACAACACATTCATCCTAAAATCACCAAGAGATGAAACATGATAACCAGCCTAAGACTAACAAACATGGCTATTGTCAACTCAAAACCAAGGAGATTAGGACTAACAAACATGGCTATTGTCGACTTCACCACCAAGGAAATTAGGTAGTATCCACTCCCAAGTGATCCTAGCTAGGGAAGGTAGATATGAGCAACACAATGGCAGATCGGCGGTCACCAAGCTCAGACTAAACCCTGGCTATTGTCGACTTCACCACCAAGGAGATTAGGCAGTATGCATCATGCCAGTGGAGGCGACAAAACAGTGGCTAGGGCATGAAATCTACTCCCAGCGCCCTAAGCGAGCACTAAAGTCATGACCAACTTGTAGCACCTAATGGAGAGAAGGGTTTTCTGGATGAGAATAAAATGTCCCCTGGCACCACATCACTGTCAAATGGATTTGTTTACTGACTGATGAGGGATTAGGTGCATAGTTATTAGGAACAAGCCGAATCAGTTATCTGTGAGAAAAAAATCGGAACTAGGACCCTAGCCGTTTTGATTCACTTAAAAGATCGGTATGCAATCAAACCAACAATAGACCGATAGAACCACCATTTTTCTCAAAAACCAATAATAACCACTCAAAATGAGTTGCTAACAAACCAAACATGATGCGCCGAGCGGAGAGGTCATGTGTGGGAAGTGAAATACGCAAAAAAAAGGCCACCACAGAAAGTGAAAAGAAGAGTTCTCACCACTAAGCTACACAATCTTTTGTGTTTTGCATACATGTATTATTATATTTAAAGACTTTGAGCCGGGAGGTTCAACGGGTTGAACCTATCAAACCATGAGCCGAGACCTCAACTGGTTTGATGTCTGTTCCGATCCTAATAACTATGCTTAGATGGCGGCAAAGAGTAGGAACCAAACAGGGGCAATAGGGTTGGACAGTGTCTAGGCTATATATTCTCTAGCCGGAGTGATCTTCTATATTCCAATCACTAAATCTATATGCCAGCTAGAAGCATTTTGTTAGGCACTGTGCATAAGTAACGATGAGGCCTTGGAGACACAAAGTCTAAAATAGTGGGCTAAGCCTTTTAGTATCAAGTCTCCTCCAAAAACTATAGTCAATATGGCGGAAACTATTTCGTTTATTAGAGGTTTTACACTTAATTACTTTTGCACAGAAAACATATAACTTAGAAGAATTCATGAACACATATACTCAAATTGAAGAACATATCGATCCCCTAACCATTTTTTTAGTATTCATTCAACCTTCATCAACAATCAGTAATTAGTATATTGTTCATTACCTCATTTATAAAGTAAAGAATACACGTCTTACTCAAGTTTAACAGTGCTAAAAATATTTTGTGGCAAATTCAAATAGCAGGGTTGAGTAGAGTTTAAAAATTATTTGCAATAATAGTGAAATCAATAAGTAATGTCGTAGCGTAGTGTTACCTATAAAAATGCAAAGCTTAGTGTAGTTAAAAACACGATTAGACATTCATCACGTGCCTCTTAGATCAGTCTTAATAGAAGTTTTAAAGGAATTTTATTTAATCTTATTTAATGATGTTACATCAATAAATTTACTGAGTCGGCAAGTTAATTACAAAGGGAGGTAGAAAGATCGATTATCAAAGAGTTTCATCACATAAAACTTGTTGTCATAGTTACCGATATAAAATCCGACGGTCTTGATGACTGTATCATGCCCCGCTAAGACTGAGGGGGTATTAAAGTTTAACAGTAGTATATTATTTTTGTTTTATTTGTAACTATGTCTAACTATAAATTAAATAGACTTAAAAAATCAGCTCGTAAATTATTCTTAGCTATGTTTTAAAGTTTTATAAATAATTTATATCTAATATTTTATATATGTGTTTAAACATTTAATATGATAAGCAATAAAATTTACCGCCTCGAAAGGCCTGAGCTTACGTTTCTCGTGGCTGGAATCTTTTACTGGACACGACTTCAGGATTTTAGCAGGGGCCGTAAGCCCGTCACGGCCTGGTGGCTGATGAGGCCTTTATTCGCTTCCGATTTCCACCATTCTGATTCCAATCTACTCCTGCTCAAAAAAAAAAGTCCAATCTACTACTAAATCTGATTACCAATGTACTTAACGGAAAATCTCACGAGAGACCATCTCAGCCCAGCCCTAAGACGACCAAGACGAGGCAACGCACTGGCGGCGGCGATGGCTGCCGCAGCGGGTTCTGGCGGCGGCAGCAGCAGCAGCAGCAGCGGGGAGGAGAAGACGATCGTGCTCGTCAGCTCCGACATCAGAGCGCGCTTCGAGGTGAGGGAGGCGGCGGCGTTGCTGTCGAAGACCGTGCGCCGCATGATCGACGAGGCCGGAGCCGACGCTAGCGGCGACGACGGCATCCTGCTCCCCGAAGTCGACGCGAAGACCCTCGCCAAGGTGCTCGAGTACTGCAACAAGCACGCCCCCGCGGGCTCGAGCTCTTCCGCGGCGGAGGAGGACCTAGAGCGCTTCGACAGGGAGTTCATGCACGTCGACTTGGGCACGCTCTACTCGCTCACCACGGCCTCTAGTTACCTCAAGATCGAGGGCCTGCTGAACCTCACCTGCAAGACCATCGCCGACATGATCAAGGGCAAGACGCCGGAGCAGATCAGAAAGATGTTCGGGATGACGAACGAATTGACAACCGAGGAGGAGGATGAGGTGCGCCGCGAGAATACCTGGGCCTTCTAGTGTGGTTGCCATGGCCCCCTGCTCTCTGGATGATCTACGATCCTGCGCAGCTATCATCAGTTCATCACAGTATAATATAGGAGTACGTAGATCGCTTGTTCTAGTTAGTCCGTTCGATTTGCAGTTTCATCTCAGTTGTCCATTAGTTGAAGATACAGACATGTAGAGGCTAGTAATGGTGTGTTAGTTATACTTAAATCAAATGATCAAATCTAGTAACTTTAGTTTATTTAGAGTATCAGATTTCATTGCACGACCCTTTTGTTGCGATTGTTTGGTGACTGACGATTGACAAACAAGGTACTAAATAGCAATGGTAGCAGCTGCAATAGCGGTAGCGGACTGAAATTAGTAAGTCAGAACTTAGAGTTAGAGGCTGTTATTTGAGTTAGCGGGCCGCTATAGCGCTCTCTGCAATTCTTCGTAGCTGTCGTAATAGCATGGATATAGTATACAACAAATAAATAATTCTAGTTCACTTAAGATGTATGGATGGTTTAAGTGACCATGAGAATAAGGATATTGCTACCTTTTAACAATCATAACGAATGATGGTCTTATAAACTATTTATGGCTCTTATATAATCTATTTTCTTATAAACTCTGATATCAAATGACTTATATAAGTTGTGGAACATTATGCTTTTTTCCTTAATTTAAGCATGTGAGATATCAAACCTTTCAGTTGTTTATAGTTAAATGTCTATTAATACCCATTATTCTAAATTTATATGTAACTATCATATGCCGTTATTGGAATTTAGCGCCCGCTGTCGATCTGCTATCTCGTCACCAATTCGCTAACCAAACCGCTGTACGCTATTTAGTCGACAAAAGGCAAAGAGCAGTGGAGATCTTGGTCGTACTTTGTTTTGTTGCGTTTGCAGTTTGTTGTTGCCTTACTCTCTTGTGGAGATGTTTGCTTCAAAAACAATTCACTACAGTACTTGTAGCTTCGTTCGGTTTCCTAGGATTGAACCGACAAACTATTTCAGCTTATTAAAGATTATACAAATTAGTGAACCATTCTAACTGAATTGTTTGAGCCTCATTCCAAAGGAACCGAACGAGCCCTTAGAGCATCTCCAAACGCTTTGCCAAATTGACTTGACATTTATTGTTGTTTGCAAACTTCCATAACAAAATGCAAAGGATAAAAATAGGTCATCTCTAAGGGAATTGACATTTGGACTTGACAAAGGATAAATATAGAAGGTCTCCAGGCGCGCGCGCTTTCCTTGTGTATGACTTTGCACGCGCGATCAGGTTTGCAAAGCCGTCTACAACTTGGCAATTTTGCCAAGTTTGCTCCCTCATTTGCCAAGTTGCTCAAATTGCAAACTCCAAATGCAAAACCGTTGGATACCTCTTTTAGAGCTTTTTGACAAATTACTCAAATGCAAACCTCAAATGCAAAACCATTGGAGATGCTCTTAGTGAGAGCATATAACCCGCGATGTGAAACATGCGTTCCAGTTATATATCTGAAGGAGAGCATCAGTGAATTGATTGTCACTTGCGTTCTAGTTATATCTGAAGGAAAATACATTAGAGCTGGAGACCTGCTCGGCAAATTCTAGTCAGTTGCTGCATGACAGAACATCATAAGTACACTACCAAATTTATATATTTTTTAAAAAATAACCACAAAATACAAATAGGCCACTCATAACAACCAAAAATAGCCGACTAATAGCAGCAGCATGGCTTGGTCACTTGGACACGACATGAAGTATTCCTGCACATTTCAGAGCTGCCGTATGTTCGCATAACACACCAATTTACCGAATGTACAACTGAAACTCGATGTAGCACAATAGTCGGGTAGGAAAACACTGGAGAACGAAAAAAAAATACACAGCGAAAGGAGCTGCTGACCAAGAAAAAAAAAAGGTTATGGAACTATTTGCACTAAGTGGAAACCTGACAGATAATAGTACTACGCAATTATTTGCTCAAGTGGAAACCTGACAGATAATTGCGGTACTAACTTTTCAGAAATCCTATATGTTTCAACTTGATTTCCTCATCAGCGTGGGCCCAACGTTACTGCTCCCTCCTATAAGCCAGCTTTAAAATATCGATTGGTCAATACAAAGAATGGTGTGGGATTGGTCATGTTCGTAGTGAACAAGCATGTAGATATAGGGCCAAAATCTAAACAGAGAGGCTTTGTTATCTTGTCAGCAACCTGGAGTAACCAAATTCCTCCATTGTTCAACCAACCGTGCATCTTGTATTCCTCTAACAAAAAGCTACGGAATAAGTTTCTTTTTTTTTTGTCCCTTTTCTGAGAAACAGCAGACACAAAAACTCAAATGCGCACACTCACCTCTAGAAGGAATACTTTCTTTAATCAACTATGAAGCACCTCTGTTTAGTAAAATCTTCGTAACCAACATCTATGAGGCAGAGGCCTTCTGGCGGTGCTGGAGGTGCTGTGGCACGCCTATCAGTGGCTTCCATTAGGTTCAGCAAAGCATCGTCACCAGCACCAGCAGCAGCCTCTCTTATGGCAGTGGCAACAAGAACCCTGACCATCTGTACATTGAAGTATAGTGAGAACTATAGTCATATGAATCGAACGTTAGGCAAAAGGTCACACCATAGCTTGCCGTATTACCTTGCGCAGAAACCTGTTCGCAACTAGCTCAACGCACATGACCATCATACCTTCTTTGTAATCCTGAGCGGAAAGGGGAAACAAAAACCAAACATAATATTTTCAGTTGAAAACATAAATATGTAGATGGTATGGAAAGTATTAGATCAAAGTATTCAATAGTGGTAACTAACAATCCAGCTTTAGTCACATATTCATTTGTTCTGGGATCAGCAAAAAAAAATGTCGCAGGAGTATTACACTGCAACACATTTGTAGAGTAACTCACAGCAGCAAACACTACAGAGCTCTTCAGTTGATAACTGCATTCCAATCAACAATTAGGGACAAAATAATCTGCTCTCACCTCATTAGCATAATGTAGTTTGGCCACTGCAGCTCGGGAATGGAACATGAAACATTCTGTAGGTGGCCCACTGAAAAAACAATAGAACATCGAGACAAGTAGTGACTTTAATGACCTTTAGAACAAGTGCCAACATAGAGACATGCATTCCACTAAAAGGAGCATATTGCCAGGTAGTGATGACTACGGTAGACAATTTCAGAAAAGGGTACAAATGTATTCTCATAAACATGGGTGTGGGTGTGTGCCATAAGGTTCTTGCCCCTTTTTCTTCTTAATATAAAGATAAATAACTCTCTTTTTAGAAAAAAAAATATATTGACAATTTCAGACGGTTCTGATGAACATCTATGTCAGGGTCAGGAAAAAAAGCCTCTAGAGAATAATCTGTAAGAACCCATTTTTGTACTTATAAATGCACATGTTATGAACTTGTGATTCGATGAAACTTACACACTTCGTGAAGCTTGCGTATCACGTGCAAACATCTTGTAGGACAATGTCTTTCCAGCAAGTGTTTTAAGAATTTTGTCAACCTTAGCCACATCAAAGCTTTGAGGTTTTATGTTGTGTTCAGAATTCTCTAGTATTTTTGAGGAATGTGCTTCCCCTAAGATCAAGTTAGCATCCTCATCGAGAGGAAAAATATACATGTACCTCCTCCATTTTGCTGAAAAATTAGGATGAAACTCACGTGGAACCTGCAAATTGTGTCATAAGTTAATACCAAGCATGGCATCATTTACTATTGAGGTCCTGGCATTCTCAGAACTTTCACCAACAAAGATAAACTGCTCTAATACTGTGTATGATTAAATGACATGACAGAATGCATCACTAACAGCATCAATATTAAGTGCATTGATATATTCGGCAAAAGATGAAAAATATACCTCTGACACATGCAAAGGTTTTAGTTTATCTGGAGCAGCCTCATTTATTGCATCTTTTATATCTCCCGATTTGACATCCTTTCTCCATGTATCTAATTTTTTTTTAAAAAAAAGGAAGTGTCAAATCAAGATATGTCAACCCATAGACGTTGATATGCTGCATAATAAGTTTAATAATGTGACAGAATTAGGAAAAACAACAATGATAGCGACAGATGTATTCTCAAGGTTAACTAACAAAATGAGCAAACTTGCTGAAGAGCAGTCACCCCTTTGTCAGTGCGCCCAGCAACAACTGCACAGCCTTCTATTGGCAAAGATCTTGCTTCAAGCTGTTTAGCTTTTCGCTCATCAACAAACTGTCCAAGATGTTTCTCCACTAACCTGCAAATCAATAATTCTTTTTTTTTTAAAAAAAAGTACCAGTGATTGTTTTCCATTACATGTGAATGAAGTGAAGAGTAATAGGTCAAACAAATTACCCTTGAACAGTATTGAGGCCAGGCTGTTTCTGCCAACCATCAAATGAACCCCCATGGTACGAAATAACAACTTTAAATGTTACTCTTTCCCATCTTCCTCCACGGTCTTTGGAGGAAGTAGTTACCGTTGTTTTTTCTGACGGTGTTAGATAATTTTCTCCAGCAGTAAAAAGGGTGTAGTCTTTCTGTGGAAGTAAAATCTAAATGAGTTTCCCAAAATCAAATATGTGAATAATAGGCCAACTCTAACATTTTTTTTCTAGAAAAAACTGGCCTATTGGTTCTCCTTGCTAAATTTTAGTCAGCTAAAATTATTTTAGCTACTCTTGAGTGACTAGTGGGACTAAACTATTTTAGCTCCTTTTTAGTCATTGTGTTTAGAACTTTAGCTACTAAAGTGACTAAAGTTTAGCTGGCTAAAATTTAGCAAGGGGAAACAAACAGCCCCTAAATCTCAGTTGATCCTAGAGCTTCTTTAGGTATTCCAGTATAGGCACATCTAGAGTAGTAGGCCACGCATTCAAATTTTAATCGTGCAATACTAGTATGGCTCGATTCAATCATCAGTCTGCCTAAAAAAGATCTATTTACTGGACGACATTACAATTTGGCACAATATAGATAATTGTCAGGAAAAAAACGACATTCCTCTTCCTTCATCCCTATCGAGAAAGTAAGAAAAATCACAACCTGTCTATCATAGGGTGGCTGGTGGCAATGACAAAATGTTTTTTTTCTTACCTCATCTTTCCCAAATAGCTTGGCGAGACCCGCGGCGCCGGCGCCGGCGCGCACGAGCTCGGCATAAAAGTCGACCACCCTGCTCCACGGCCGCGCGTACATGTACTCATAGCTTTCCCTGACAAACCCATTAACCAGCAAAGCTCTATGGATCAGGCTCAAAGCCCTAAGCGCTAGAGGAGAAAACGAGGCGAGATGCAAGAAGAAAGGAGAAAGGAGAAAGGAAGGGGCCGTTACTTGGCTGTCCACCGGAGTTGGTGGCACGCATCAGTGTGCTTGTAGTGCACGTGCTCCTCCCGCTCCACCGCTGCCGCCGCCGCTGTGGAAGCCGTCACGGCCGGCGGCGCCCTTGCCTTCGCCGCCGTCGCCATGAGGGGACGGAACTTGGCGAGCATGTGCTGAAAGTTTGAGCTATGTGTTCTTTCCTCTCGCAAAATGGCCCACATGTCAGTGTTTTTTTTTCCACTTTTCCTACCACGCCAAAATAGGACAAAGGTCTTGTTCAGGCTAAAAACCAAAAACTTTTCAAAAGTCTCTGTTACATCGAATTTTGCGACACATGCATGAAACATTAAATATAGATAAAAATAAAAACTACTAAATCACGAGATGATCTTTTGAGCCTAGTTAGTTCACGATTGAATAATTGTTGTCAAATAAAAACGAAAGTGCTACATTACCGAAAACCAAAAAAATTCCGGAAAAGGCCAAAAGAAGAATCGCAGAAAACTTCGAGTTCTTTACGGTTTTCAAAATCCATCAATAAAATCGCAGCTTACTCATCTAAGGTTGTTTAGATCCCTATGATAATACTCCCTCCGTTCCATTTTAAATGACGCGAGTGTTTTCAAAATCCATCAATAAAATCGCAGCTCACTCATCTAAGGTTGTTTAGATCCCTATGATAATACTCCCTCAATTCCATTTTAAATGATGCAAGTTAGATTGATACAGTTTCTTAGATTACACTCTGACAATTTATTTGCTTTATATAATATTATTTATATCGATAAATTTATAGTTATTGGATAGTATAATTTCTTACATCTAATCATATAAAGCTTGTATTATAATAACTAAAAATTATTAGCATAACTATTGGTCAAAACTTTTAAAATTTAAATTTTGATATACGTGTGCATCAAATAAGTAGTTATCTTTTTTTATCCAAATATATGTATCTAATAAAATAGCTAATTATTAACTAGACCTCTAGATAATAACTAATTCACTAGTTGAACCAAATGAGATAATAACAGCTAATAGTTTATCTTAATATCATTTTTCATTATTTGTGTATCTAAACATCCTTCAGCTAATAGGTAGCTAATAGTTAGCTAGCTAATATTAGATATGAGATATTAGCAAGCTAGCTATTAGCAGATAGTAGCTAAACGATAATAGTTATCTTTTTTTTATTTGAACAGGTATAGATGATAGGTAGCTAGTCAATAGTTAGCTAGCTAATATTAGCTATATGCTACTCCCTCCACCCTAAATTATAGGACGTTTGACTTTTTTTACTCCAAATTTGACCACTCGTTTTATTAAAAAAATTGTGCAAATTGACTTTTTTGACTACAAGTTTGACCACTGGTATTATTCAAAAAAATTGTGCAAATATAGTCAAATTTAACCCATTCTTGAAGAATTTTTTATTAACAAACCAAGCCATGACAAGTGATATTTTGCACAAATTTTTGAATAAGACGAGTGGTTAAACTTGGTATCAAAAAAGTCAAACGTGTTATAATTTGAGATTGATTGAGTATTAACTAGCTAACTACTATGAGCTAAATAATCTAATCAACTGAAAGTTATTTTTATGTAAAATTGCTTGTCTAGGTCAATGCATTGACTTACATGGACGCTTATCTTTTTTATGATTTATTTCATGAGCCAAGGAGGGTATTTAATGTTTTTTTCTTATACCAATTAGCATCAGCGAAAGTAGCAGCCAAATTTGAGCAAACTGAACAAGGATTGGTTTTTTTTTGTATTTCTCCTAGGGTGTGTCCAGTTAGTGTCCGTGTATATTTAGGCCTTGTTTAGTTCCCAAAAAAATTTGCAAAATTTTTCAAATTCCCCGTCACATCGAATCTTTAGACGCATGCATGGAGTATTAAATATAGATAAAAATAAAAACTAATTGCACAGTTTGATCGAAATTGACGAGACGAATCTTTTGAGCCTAGTTAGTCCATGATTAGACAATTTTTATCAAATACAAACAAAAGTGCTACAGTGTCGATTTTGTAAATTTTTTTTGAACTAAACAAGGCCTTAAAAGCTTGCGTGTTCACGTATGTCGGAGCTGTCTTTTAATGAAAACAGAGGGGCGGGGCGTTTTGGAAGAGCCAAAATACTTCCGGCTCCTCCGGAGTACACCTTATTTCACGAGCTTACCACTCTGGCTGTGCACCGAAAAAAAAAACTTTCGGCTCCTCCGGAGGACGCCTCCTTATTTCACAACTATCTCCAACAATTGTCACCCAAAATAAAAGACTCATTTGTCCTTTGAGTAGCACTACAGGTAAAAGATTCCATACCTATTTTTAGTCTTCTCCAACAACAAGACCTAAAAGACAACACTCTCCTGGTACCTAAAATGAAAATTTAGGTTATGCCTCTTCTAATACCTAAAATGGGTCTTCTGTATGGGTACTCTGTTGAAAGCTATAGGTATTGTTGAAGGGTATAGGTATTGTGTTGGAAACCTATTTTGAGTTTAGGTTCCCTCTCGATGTGCACCGAAACCAAACCCAAAAAAACCCTTTGCCGGTCTTGGAGACTTGAACAAATTGACAACACAGTGACTAATCTATCAATTTCCATGGTGTTGTTGATTCCCCGCAGGACTGTTCAAGATTACAACTCAGAACAAGCAACAACCAATTCCTTACAAGAAATTAAAGTAATGTATCCATGATAAAGGAAAATACGCATCACAACTGGTTGACAAATCTGTAGGGTTCGACTTTACAAACAAGGGAGCCAAAAAGGCTACTAGTTATCCAGTAGCTGACGGGACTGACCAACAGTGCCAAATACGACATCAGCAACTACTAAATTCTCAACTCGAACAGATCTATCAGCGGAGTCATCAGCGTGTGAGAGATGAGTAGGATAGTACCTGGAGGTTGGGGGAGGCGGCTTTAGAGTCGAGCGAACCCCAGGCGCCCGTCGCGGGGGCCGAGCCGACGGGGACAGCGCTGGCGGCGGCGGCAGAAGGGCGGATGGGCTGGAAGTCGTAGCTGGGCAACACCTCGTCGGCGCCGTTGCCGGTGCCGTTTGCGCCGCCGTGGAGGGACCGGTGCCCGGGGCCGTGGCCGTGGCTGACCGCCTCCTCCTGCGGGTCGGGGCTCATCAGATCGACTAGCCCGCCGGATGCCGGCGGCGAGGACGCGGCGGCGGCGGAGGCGGAGGCGGAGGCGGCGAGGCCCTGGATCTGCTTGTCCATGAACTGCGACGCGTTCATCGCGGCGAGTCCGCGAGACGAGCAGACTGCGGGCGGCGGATGAGCCGATCGAAGCTGTTGCGGGGCGGAAGCGGAGAGCTTATGCTTGCGGAGGGAGGCAAGCAATTGATTAGTAATGAAATTAAATTAATTTTTTTTTTTAAAAGAGGATTGACCTCTGCTTTTTAGAAAGCACAACAGTACGATACAAGACTGAAAACAGGTTCCACATGAAAGAACATCCAAAATAACAAGCCTAATCCAACTAGAGCAAACTAGATCTCAATAACATCTGAAATGGAAATTGCATTAGGCTTGAACATCTTCATCCAGTCCATAATCATCCTTCGGACTCCTTCCATACGCTCCTGGTCTTCCTCCTTCAACAGCACAGCCCACTTCTGCAGATAGGATAAGGCAAGATACATAATGTCAGAAGGCGACTTTGGAAACTTGTGTTCAATTGACATCTTGTTCCTGGTTGTCCACAGAGCCCACGAGAATCCTGCAAATATAAACATGATCAACATCTTCGGCAAAGGCCCTTTCCCCCATAGCCAAGTCTCAGATAACGATTTCAACGAGTTCGGCATAGAGTCCCAGTTAAAGATCTTCCCAAGAAAGTTCCAGCACAGGCGGGCTAAAAAACAGTGGAAAAAAATATGATCTACAGTTTCTAACTCATCACTCAAGATACATTTCCCACTGCCTTTCCAACCTCGTTTAATCAGACTCCCTCCCACTAGGAGCTTGTTGTTAAACATCTGCCACAAAAAGAACTTAATTTTTAAGGGAATTTTGCATTTCCAAATGTAACCAGCCATCCGATTGGGGAAGCCACCATTTGATAGAAATCTGTAAAGCGATTTGGTATTAAACATACCTTTCTGATCTAACTCCAACCTTACAGAATCTATGGTAACACCGTTTAAAGGAACAGTTTGTAATTGGTTTAGAAGAATATTCCAGTTTCCAAACTCGCTCACAGATAAAGGTCTCTTAAAGTCCACAAACCATTCTCCCCCATCAAAACAATCAGATATTGAAACATCAGGCTCCCTTGCCATCTTATACAAATCATCATAAGCAATCTTTAGAGGTACATTCAGAAGCCAACAGTCTTGCCAAAACCTACAATTATCTCCATTTCCCACTTTGAAAGAAGCCCCCCATTTAAAAAGATGTTTGATTTTGTGCAACCCTTGCCAAAACTGAGAGCTCCCTTTAACCTTCGAGGAAAAAAAGGAACAACCATCCAGGTATTTAGCTTTTAAAATTCTAAACCAGAGAGTATCAGGTTCCTGGAAGATCTTCCAAATCCACTTAACTAGTAGACAATCATTCATGAGTCTAGTGTTAATAATACCCAGGCCCCCCAGATCTTTAGGTCTACTCACCATTTCCCATTTGGCCATATGGTATTTGAATTTCTACTCAGTCCCTTGCCAAAGAAAACTAGCTCTAATACTATCCATCTTCTTATGGATACCATCATGCAACCAATAAAAACCCATGCAATAAAGAGGAATACTAGAAAGACAAGCATTAGTCAGAATTTGTCTACCCCCAAAAGTTAAATGCTTGCCTCTCCAGGGATCTAATCTCCTTATCATCTTCTCAGAAATAGGATAGAAGGCACTCATATGGAGATGCTTATCACTAATAGGAATACCCAAGTATTTAAGCGGTAAATCCCCCAAGACACAGTTTAGCATGTTAGCTTTTCTTTCTCTCTCCCTTTGTTCAACCCCAAACACAAAGACTTCACTTTTATGGAAATTAATCTTTAACCCAGTGAGCCACTCAAAGCAATACAAAACAAGTTTCAGGTTGATAATAGATCTATCAGAACCATCGATCATAATAACCGTATCATCAGCATATTGAATATGAGTTATACCCCCTGGAATCAGATCACCCAAAATCCCTTTAATGTGTCCCTTGCTATTTGCCTTATGTAACATGACCCCCAGAGCATCAGCAACGAGATTAAAGAGCAAGGGGGAAAGGGGATCCCCTGTCTTAAGCCTCTATGAGTGCTAAAGAAATTACTTCTCTCCCCATTTACATTAATACATACCTTACCCCCTTTCACAGTACTCATAATCCAGGCAATCCACTGATCTGGAAAACCTCTCCCTTTCATAACTTGTTCGAGAAAATTCCAATTTACCCTATCATAGGCTTTTTCGAAATCTATCTTTAACACTAAACCCTGTTTTCTAGAAGTCCTAAGTTCATGTAGAACTTCATGAAGGA
>Ga0182004_10001007_pt1 | contig 19578 bp, 16 predicted proteins | sample Sormic07211540_1_FD_120479 | JGI IMG/M metagenome (GOLD analysis project Ga0182004, IMG submission 120479) | Endophyte microbial communities from Sorghum bicolor roots, Mead, Nebraska, USA - 072115-40_1 MetaG | ecosystem: Host-associated > Plants > Roots > Unclassified | place: USA: Nebraska...
ATATATTTGTTTCTGAATCTATTTTAAAACAAATTGATATATATATATATATATATATATATATATATATATATATATATATATATATATATATATATATATAGTGTTATAGTATTGGCACTGCGCTGCATGGTCTCTAATCCTTAATCATCCAGCAGATTATATATAGTACACACAGTCATGCATGCCCGCCCTTATAATAGTCTTGAATACAGTCCTTAATGTGTACTATTATTATTTGAGCATGCATGCATACGCACATCTATAGACATGGGAATGCATCCACATACAAAAAGACAATATAGTTTTTCATACTTGTCACGCTGTTTTCATAGTTTGATCATATAGACCAACGCACTAGCTAGATCGATTGGTTATTGGTTCAGTGAACGTTCAATTCAGTCGCTCTCTGCCATCACACTCCATCTCTTACACGCATGCATCTGGCACTATTGATCCGACGAAAACCGGTCAAAAAGGAGTTGGAAACTAAAGAAGGTTGCCGCCCATGGGTAGCTCGACACGATGACTGATGTACATATATTCACGTTGGCACACAATTGAGATGACAAAGAAAGAAAGAAAGAAAGCACGTACGTGGTGCTTTGGACCAGCTTGTGATGCACATCTGTTTTCCAGACCAGACACAGCACGCATCTGAAAAATAATGCCAACATAGATAGGTCAGCATATACTATCTATAAATATCTATACAAGTCAAGTTCACTAGTTGTAATCATATATATTTTTTTTTTTCTAAAGCCCAACTGTGGTCAAGGTGAAGCTAGCCATGTCACTGCAGAATTGCTATCGTCTGATGATCGAGGTTGTTTCTGATGAATAACCACCCACTTGCCATTTCTAAAAACTTGGGAATGGTTTCCCGAGCTTTGCTTTGTTCTCAACAATACCTGCAAAAATAGCACAGAGTCTTAATCTTGTTCAAAAGTTTCCCAAATCATATATAGCAACAGTTTTGAAACATGCATGTGAACATTTTTTCAAAACACATCAGCAATTGGATGACACCTACTATCTTGACAACACTATTATAGAATCCTGTGACGACAAATCCTTTGGTGAGTTTTTTTTCTAGATTTGGTTCACTACAGTGGTACGTACAGCTAACGATCTACCAAACTCAAGACTTGGATTCCAAGCGCATGAGTGAACGTAGGCCTTGTTTAGTTGGGGAAATTTTTTTGCTTTGGCTATTGTAGTATTTTCGTTTTTATTTAGCAATTATTATCGAATCATGAACTAATTAGACTTAAAAAATTTATCTCGTAAATTACAACAAATTATACAATTAGTTATTTTTTTATTTATATTTAATGCTTTATACATGAGTTCAATATAACGAATTTTGAAAATTTTGAGAACTAAACAAGGCCGTAGTACAATTGTACTACGTTACCACTATATCAACTCATGAGGTTGTCTACTAGTACCTGCCAACTGCCATCCTCATGCAGATGAGAAAAATACAAGATCCCAGAACCAAACAGCAGGGTGGGCCATGGCCCCACAGGCTGTGGGTTTTGTGCACCATGCATGCCAGGGCCTGACACGTCCGCCACTGGGTCCCGCAGGCCGAAAGCCACCGGCGAATATGTCAAGAAGGCCACGTGGGGGATGGGTCCCCGGAGTCCACTTCCGCGCGATCTCAAGGCCGGGCCGCACCGGCGATCGCTCTCCGGCCGCCTCCCTGCTTCCTCGATCAGGTCCGGTCTCCCATGCCGGCATGCATGCACGAGCATCTCCCTCAGAACAGAACGCGCTGGCAGTGTTTGTCTTGCTCACACATCAGTTGCTTGGCCATGCAGTCAGCAGTGCATGCAAGAACACAAACAAATAACAACACCTGTGCACAATGGCGTCTATCATTGGTACCATCTCAATCGGTTGACTCGTCCATAACTACTGTGCTGGGCGGCAAATGGAGGCCCCTTGTGTGGTACCATTGCATCATGCAGTCCGAAGAGTACCTCGCAAGCACCGTATCATTATTATCATCTTTTCTTAAACTGGTCAGAAACTGACCATCAACTAAAGTAATACTGATATACTGTATCTTTTTAGGTAATAAAATGGAGAAAATCTCCATGGAGGGATGAGCACAGTCAAATCAATGAAATTATGTCAACTTCCATTCCATCTGATCGAATAAATGTCTGAAAAGTAGACCAAGACAAAAGGAAATGGAAAAAAAAGGGGGGGAACAGTAGCCAAATCCCATGCATATATCTGTCTATATTCCACGTAGGCTCAAAACACAGTACGCATTTGGCTTTCCAGCTAGCATATACATACGTGTGACTGTTGACGATGAATTGTGTGGACCGCATTGACACAACGGTGCATTGCAACGGACGGGCGCCGTCAAGGTCAAACGCTTAAAGGTTGTCATTTGCCAACACTTCGAATCAATGGTGGCGCCATCCATCCACGATCCACACCATTGTTGGTGTAGTGGTTGGCCCCAGCTTGAAGGCCAGGCCGTGTTCTGGAAGGTAGCCCTGTGGCGAGCACTAAACATGTGTGTGTTTTGCATTTCCATGTCAGATGGTTTAATATATACACCCACCACTTTTCCTTTTTACATATATAGTCTAATTAATAGCATTAACAAAGTTTCTTCGGATGGGTATTTGAAAATCTCCTAACTTGGAGGTATATATGCTCTCTATCTCTCTTTGCAATTTTCCCTTTTAGCTTTTTTAGACATGTTTGTTTATCATTCGGAAAAAAAAACAAACAAAGTATACACACATTACAAAAGCTGCTCAAGTGGTTTTGTTTCCCCCACACGCGGTTCCAGCATGTATGAAGAATTGAAGACCCTCTAGATTTTTAAAATAGGAGTGCTCTAGATTTTTATTAATAGTATTATATAAGTGGGGAATATTATATACTAAGAGTGTTAGTACAAGGCACTTTGAGTTGTTAGTTTGGGAGGGAGAGGGAGAGGGAGAGGGAGAGGGAGAGAGGAGAAGAATCTCCGTTGTGGAGTCTGCCTACCAGGCAATGCAAAGGCATCAGCATGCGGGCGGACAGGAGGGACGGTCAGAGTGGCCTCCCCTCCACCCCGACGACGACGCATGGGCTCCGTCCGTCCGTCCCGTCCCCTTTGCTTGCTTGCTTGCTTCGTGCTCCAGCCTAGTGCTCCGCCGGGCCAGGCCGGACCGGACCACTTGGTCGCATCCCGATGCGTTACCGTCCGCCGGTGTCCATCGTGTCGGTTTCACCCCTGCACTCACTAGCTAGCATAAATTCCTGACACCAACAGCGAGCGACGTCGTCGGCTCCTACAAGTCACAAGTGTTCTGACGACTGACCAGCTAGCAATTCTGGTGCTGCTCTGATCCGCTGCTAGCTGTTCGCCTCCAGTACGCTACGCTACGCCTTCTCGATCGTCGTCGTCCACACAGAACAGAATCCACACGGGCTTGCTGTGCCGCGTAGTACGCATGTGTACGTATGCAAACATATAGGTAGAGGAAGGGGAGAGAGGCGGCAGCAAATGCGACGGTCCAAGTCGTACCACAGAAAGAGAAGTGGTTGCGCATGTGTGCTCATGTTGCCATCACCCGGATGCTATTAGATTTCCAGAAAACTAACTTGTGAGGACCCCTGGTGTCTGCTAGCTGCTCTCCAGCCCGTCAATCAATTCCCAGACGGACAAGCTCAACCTCAACAACGATGGCCCGGGGGCCGGGTCACGGTGGAACGGATCCTCCTCTACACGCATGGAAATCAGGCATGGGAAATGGAGGAGACCAGGCTCGATCGGACTGGCATGGAACACGGCAGGAGCCCCAGTATTTATCATCTGAAAGCTCCTGGTCATCTTCAATTATCAATCAATTGCGTGTGTGTGTGCGTGTTACTATGAGAGACCAAAGAAAAAAAATATCCCAAGTAATCCATGTCCATACGATTAGGCTAACCAAAAGATCGAACCCATCTTTGTTTATGCATGTCATGTTTTATTAAGAGAGAAGAGAGCAGGGCAGTGAGGCAAGGAAAAGAAGGCTCCTTCACAGACACAGAGGCAGATCAGATTAGTAGTATTAGCTCGAATCCAACAGCATATGACCAGGGACCAAAACATATGGATATCCTGTGGGCTTGGCCAGGGACAGACGCATGCAAGCCATGTGAGTGTCTGGGAGAGATAGGCATAGCAATAGCATAGGCTGAGTCCACTGATACTGGAACAGAGGATCCGATACGGAAACGGCCCCTTTTCTTTCTATATCTATGAGATGGGTCTCTCAACTCACCTCTGTCGTCTCCATTAGGCTGTTAACTAGCCAACACATGTTCCCCCGTTGCTTAAGATAGGAGCTACAAAGCGAGAACAGCATGCTCTAAAAAGAAACTTCCGCAATGCACCACTAGCACATGTCTGCGCCTGAATTTGCAACCGGCAAGCAAGCCGGCAGGCAGACAGTCGCCATACGGTTTTTACCAAACAGCTAGCGCCCGCCCTGGACTCACTAGCTGACCGCCGCACCACACCACCACACAGTTCTTGCAAGGCAAGCTCCTATATAGAGAGGCCCCCTCCCTCCCCTGCATGGACAGCCACCGCCTTCTTCAACCCCCGACCCCCCCTCCGTCTTCCTCCTCGTTGCACCTCAAGAAACTCGCCCGCCACCACGCACCAGGAACCACCCTCTTCTCTCTCTCTCTGCCTTCTTATTCCAAGCTTCCCAACTGCCCAGCGCCAACCTGCCGAACTCCCATCCTTTTTGTTGGTTTGTCGAATTATAAATCGAGGAGGAGCTAGCCGGCCGGCCACCATGAGGCCACCATCACTGGTGCACTGCTTCAAGCTGCTGGTCCTCCTGGCGCTCGCCAGGTTGACCATGCACGTCCCCGACGAGGACGTGCTGTCGTCCCTCGGCACGCTGCCCCTCGATGGCCATTTCAGCTTCCATGACGTCTCCGCCATGGCGCGGGATTTCGGTAACCAGTGCAGCTTCCTGCCAGCCGCAGTCCTCCACCCCGGCTCGGTCTCCGATATCGCCACCACCGTGAGGCACGTCTTCTCCCTGGGCGAGGGATCACCACTCACTGTCGCGGCACGCGGGCATGGGCACTCCCTCATGGGTCAGTCCCAGGCGGCCCAGGGGATCGTGGTCCGGATGGAGTCGCTCCGTCGTGGTGCTAGACTCCAGGTCCACGGTGGTGTGTCACCGTTTGTCGATGCTCCCGGCGGAGAGCTCTGGATCAACGTGCTGCGTCAGACACTCAAGCACGGCCTGGCACCCAAGTCGTGGACGGACTATCTCCATCTCACGGTCGGTGGCACGTTGTCTAATGCGGGGGTCAGCGGGCAGGCGTTCCGCCACGGACCGCAGGTCAGCAATGTCAATCAACTGGAGATTGTGACAGGTCTCAAACGAACTCACAAAGCATGCATTGAACTAGCTAGGCGCACATAACGAAAGATAAAAAACAGTTGCTGATCGTAATCGTAACAACCAAATGCAGGAAGAGGAGATGTCGTTACATGCTCACCCGAGGATAACTCTGATCTCTTCTATGGTGCTCTTGGCGGTCTTGGTCAGTTCGGGATCATCATCAGAGCAAGGATTGCACTTGAGCCTGCTCCAAAGATGGTAAGTCATCAGACAAGCGATTCAGTAAAATGAATATTTCATTTATCTCAGTACAACATGCAGTCATTTACTAAATGGATATATATACAATGACAGGTGAGGTGGATAAGAGTTCTTTACTCGGATTTTGAAACCTTCACCGAGGACCAGGAGATGTTGATCATGGCAGAGAACTCCTTTGACTACATTGAAGGTTTTGTCATCATAAACAGGACAGGCATCCTCAACAACTGGAGGGCGTCCTTCAAGCCACAAGACCCAGTCCAAGCAAGCCATTTTAAGTCGGATGGAAGAGTACTATACTGCCTCGAGCTAACCAAGAACTTCAATAGTGACGACGCTGATATCATGGAACAGGTGAGCCTGTTATTTCACTTTGCAACAAGACGTCGACATTAGACTCCAATGATAATAACTGTAAATTTACGTTTACAGGAAGTTACTGTGGTGCTATCTCGACTTAGATTCATACAGTCTACTCTATTCCACACCGATGTCACGTACCTGGAGTTCTTGGACAGGGTCCACACCTCTGAGTTGAAGCTGAGGGCACAAGGCCTCTGGGAAGTTCCACACCCTTGGTTGAATCTTCTAATACCGAGGAGCTCAATCCGCAGATTTGCTAAGGAAGTCTTTGGCAAGATCCTGAAAGACAGCAACAATGGTCCCATACTGCTTTATCCAGTGAACAAATCAAAGTAACTTGCTTCACTTGCAAAATTTGCTGTCACAAATAAGTTAATCTAGTATTGCGGTTAAGGTAGCTCAATTGGTCTATTTCATTTTGATGCAGGTGGGACAACAGAACGTCAGTAGTCATACCAGATGAGGAAATTTTCTACCTAGTGGGATTCCTTTCTTCAGCACCGTCTCTCTCAGGTCACGGCAGCATTGCACATGCAATGAACCTGAACAACCAAATAGTAGAGTTCTGTGAAGAGGCTGATATTGGGATGAAACAGTATCTGGCACCCTACACCACACAGCAGCAGTGGAAAGCCCACTTTGGAGCAAGGTGGGAGACATTTGAACGGAGGAAACACAGATATGATCCCCTAGCCATCCTAGCACCAGGACAGAGAATATTCCCAAAGGCCTCACTGCCGTTGCCTTTGTGACAGTTCCTGCTATTTTAATGCTTCTGTAGAGCATAAGGTTGTACAAAAGTGTAGGTAAAAGTATCCCCTGTAAAGACAATATCTACGGAAGGTAGCTAGCCTGAAGAACACAGCATAGCGACATTTTTAGTGGCCGAAGATACCTCAAAGCAGTACTTCAAAGTGGCGCAACGTCACCTGAACTCTGACGTGGTGAGTGCAACTTTGGAGGCAATCACTGGAGGATTGTAGCGGTCCAAAGGACCCGTCTGTTGTTACAGCGTTGAGATGAGCTGTGCTGATCAACTGATCACTAACCAGTATCCCGAGGAACTCATGTTGGGCTGTATGCATTTTCCGTTAAAAAAAAGTGCAGAAAGTTGCATGAGGGTAGAGCCTTGATTAGCAAATAACACTGCCTGTTATTTCACTTGTAACTAGCATCTCATCTCAGGAGTGCCTGCGTAAATTTAGCAGGTTACATTAGTTTCCATGAGTCGGGATATTATATGCTTGTGCAAAAACAATGAAGTCGTTTATCAATCATGGTGTTCAGAAACAGAAAACATTTTGGAATTCTCTCCACTTGTGCATTAAATGTTGCAACCTGTAGTGTGAATTTGAATAACAAATAAGATATCAAGAGAGCCATTATTGAAACTGATTAAAAATGTGAAATGAAAGATTTCTCAAATCCAATCAAGCAGAATTAAGTTTACATGGTAACTCGATAACTGACATCTCAGTTTTTGTATCAAGCAAATGTGCTGTAATTTCCTCATTATTATCAGAAGAAAACAAACAAAGCCAGGATATAGAATTTAGACTAAAAATAAAGCGAATACAACCTTTGTTTCTGTATGGTGTCTAGAACTGCATGTGCGATACAGCTTCTGCTCATGATAGCACTAACAGAAGATCTCAATACATGCAAGTATTCAAATCCAGTAACAGCAGAATATTCAAAGATATTTGCTTGGTTCAAATATGGGCATGCAGTTCTTTGCGATTGTGAGATCATTCCACCAACAGGTTGACTCAAAACCAATATTATCCAAATGAATTCATGTCTGTAAAAGGTCAGGTGGAAAACATCCTAGGACCAAAATAGGGTTGTGCTCTAGCATTTGTTTTGGTTAGGAAAATGCTTGTGGAGTATTTAGAAGGTAATTGATGTTTAGTAGTCAGGCTATAGAAGTTAAAATACTAAGAACGATTTGAGGCCATACACTGAGGTGAACCATGATTTAACAACAGTGTAAACTAGCTACAAATTGGAATACAAAACAAGTCACGCATATGGTGCATAAACATAACCATGTTATTTTGTAATAGAGAAAAGGGAAGCATGATACTAGAAGCAGGTGAATGGTCCAGATTATCAGAGGTGAAAAACTAGTCAATTCCTCTTCTCAGATCTTAAGAAATCAATATTATGTAAGATATACCGACAGTTCAGCTACAAATAAGCATACAATGAAGTAAACTGCATGTTCCAAACATAGAGAGAGTTGTGCTAGGTCCTTGAAATAAGAATCAGCTAACAAACTAATGCACAAAAAAAAACATGTAGGAGTGTTATGGAAACTACAACAAAGCCTGGTCGACTGTTTCACATATATCTGACTTAAATCTACATTATCACGCTATCAGCCTTGACTGAATCAAACACAATTTTTAGTGTTCTGCTTTCACACGTATCACTAGTATAGTCATTTGTCAATGTTCATAGTACATCAGATGTGGATGTAACAAGATGATCATCAATGTTGGGCTTGGGGCTACAAGAAGCTTAAACAGTTGATCCACCACTGGGATTTAAATAATCTGGCCTCATCAACTACGGATTTAAATAATCTGGCCAGATCAATTCTTCTGCAGTATCTATTTGAACAATCTTACCAGCTGGCAACCTGATGCACATGTCCACAAACTCTACTCTCTGAAGTCTGAACAGCCATGTTGCAATAAGCTGATTTCAAGTTCATTCTCTCACAAAGCCATCTTGTTTCTAGTACAAAGAATGACGAGGACACAGGTAGTACTTGTTAGGCATGTAGCCAGACGAATATACTAATTTGAAAAATCAAGGAAATAGTTTCCTAGTTACAAAGCACAGTTGAGTTGTACATACTATTTACCATTTCAACCACCTACTCCAAAATAAGTATCTGAACCACCATCTTTTATCTGCCATCACATGGAGCTTTCCTTTCATTTTTCTTCAGACTCTGTGTATATCAATATCTATGGAGTTTGTGTGCTTCTCAACATTTGAACGACAATACGTCCATCCCTTGATGTTACCTTACTTCAGAAAAGGACAAAAGGAAATGCAGATGATTGAGAGAGAAAACAGCTGTGTTTGGTTTTAGTGAAGATCTTTCGTGTCACTCTGTTATCACCACCACTTTACTCAAACTTTATAATTGTGCATCAAGGATACCTTTGATAGCTCATGGTGATAAGAGACAACCTTTAACAACGAAAATGACCCTGTAAAACTCGTACATCAAGGAAATTTCCATAATACTAGACTTTATAACGTCTCATCTGAATCAATGTGCTTCCAGATTAACTGTTGGCTGAGAATAAAAAAAAGTAAGAAAAAAAGGACTAAGTCTCACTAGTCTTCTTATCCCAGTTGGTGATGTGTCAGTCCAATCCATGTCAAAGATAAGTTGATTTGAGACTAAAATACAAAGCCATTCATCTGAAGTTACTTCTAATTGACCGCATTGTTACCGTCAAGAGTGTCTAATCCACCTTATCCTTCCAAGATAAACCAAGATGCCATATCAAACTGCAAACATCAGTAGGATTCGACGCTACCCACATCAAGAATGCAGCCAAAATTCCAAACGTGCACTCCTGCTGCTATGCTACTCATAACAAAAGGGTGCCACTCCGCCTATGTTCAGCGACTTTGTGGAGATCAAAACGCAACAAACAACAGTTAAGAGTGCGAAATTGCCAAATGTAAAAGGCACTTCACCTTGCGATCGTAACCTAATATCCTCCGTCCGTGCACCATTCGCGGCACAACCCGTGCAATCCTTGTTGTGATTGTACTAGCCAAACTCGATCCGGCAGGAACAGAGCCGATTAGTCGAATTGGAGAGCCCTATCGAACAGAACACATGGTGAGAACGGCGAAGGTGGTGCGAGAATCCGGGAGGAGGGGATAGAGGAGGTGGACGAAGGAGAGAAAGAGCTCACGTCGTGTCCGGCGGCGGCGCGCGCGCGCGCGAGAGAGAGAGAGAGAGAGAGAGACGGCGGGGGCGCGCGCGGAGGCGGAGGAGACGGGAGGAGCCGACGTGTGGCTCGGAGCCTCGGAGCCTTCTGGAAGAAGACGTCGCGCCTTTTCGAATGGCGCACGCGCCGGATTCCACGGCTATTGGGCTCCGGCTTCTGCCCTTTGGAGCCCGTGGCCCAGGCATGTACTGCCATGACGGTATGGGCCATTTCTCTTATTGAGTTTCTTTTGTTTAGTTTCGATTTTTTTTGGTTTTGCATACTCTATCACTTTCATTTTTATTTAAAAATTATTGTTCAAATCATGACTAGGCAAACTGTATAATTAGTTTTTGTTTTTGTCTATATTTAATGTTTCATGTATGTGCTGCAAGATTTAATATCACAGGGAATCTTGAAAAGTTTTTAGTTTTTGGGTGAACTAAACAAGGCCTAACTACTCAAGGATCTATCTTCTTAGAGGGGGTGTTTAAGGTTCCCTTACTATTTCAAAAAAATTTGGGTTTTGGTTCATCACTTTGCATAATGTAACTAAACACCATGCAAAATTTTTAGCAAAAGGGTGATTATTCTCCATTTTGGATTTTGACCTCAAGAGGCAAAAAAAAAAACCCCAAAAGAGCCTCAAGTGGTCCTCATGAGGGCAAAAAATTCTGCATTTTAGATGGAACTAAACATAATTCTAAAATATTTGGCATTTTGCATTCCATCATTCCAAATTAGCCTTGTTTAGTTCAAAAAAATTGGCAAAATTGGCACTGTAGCACTTTCGTTTATATTTGACAAATATTGTCTAATCATAAACTAACTAAGCTCAAAAGATACGTCTCGCAAATTACAGGCTAACTACGTAATTAGTTATTATTTTTATCTATATTTAATGCTCTATGCATATGCCGCAAAATTAAATGTGATGGGGAATCCGAAACTTTTTGAAAACTTTTTTGGGAACTAAACAAGGCCATAGTTGGCAATTTGCATTTTTTTTTTAAACTAAACACCCCCTCAATACAAGTTGGTATTCTCTTTCTACGAAGCCAGGCCAAGAGATAACAAGCAGAAGGGAAATGTCAGCATTACTGTGGTCATCAACCAGAAACGTCTAATCTCATATGATTGTTTGATCTTTGATCTCTCGCTAGATGATCCAGAAACGTCTAATTTCATATGATTGTTTGATCTTTGATCTCTCGCTAGATGATCCTTCAAGGATCAATGTGATGTCTGCATCCAACAGAAAAAAAAAACAAAAATCGTTACTGCGGTCATGTAATGTGGCCTACCTTAGCTTGGCATGACATTTTGGCCTGCATGATCAGTTCATCAGCAACTCAGATTTACAAAGAATTATAATCCTTCAACACTGGGAAAAAAAGGTAAACCTAGTACACAGCAACGGTTACATCCACAAGGGCAAGGCAGAAGAATCATAAGAGCTGAGATAGGAGAACAGGTATTTCTCTGCACAAGACCAGATTTTATATATATGAATATAGATATCAAATAATGTCCCTTTTTACATTTGCACAGAGGGGCTAGCTCCTGTATCACCATCTCCCTATATGGAACCTTGCTGTCTATTCGACGAATGTACGGCGGCGAGGAGGGCAGCGCCAGCCCCAGACCCGTCCTCTGTCACCCTTAGCGCCACCGTCTGCGCCACCTCCTCCCCCAAGATCTCCACCAGAGCTTCATCTAGGTACTCCCTGAACACTGGGTAGCCCTCATACAGGCCACCCTCGATCGCAACCACCGTCCGCCTCAGCTGCCCTCGTGTTCTCCCGCTTGAAGCCACGCCGCTCCCATCCCGACCGAGCTTTTTCAGTATCCCGACAATACCAGCAGCAGCTAGGCGTGCAGCTCTTCGGGTGACAATGTCGCAGACTTTGACGACTAGCCTTCGAGTTTTCAGGGGAGTGTCCATTATCTGCAGCAAATCATCAAAACCTTCAGTACAGATTGAAGGAACGCACATGTTTACTTCATGGAGATCAGGAAACCTGACCTTCAGATGTTCTTGCAGTATCCTTCTGACTTCACTCAGATCTGGTGAATCGTCCTTGCGAATTGCAGCCAGAAGTGGTGTGCTGGAACACAAACAAAAACATATACTAAAGTATTAGCATTAGCTTTTGCCCACAAGCTTTAGTTCTAGGTAATAAGACATGTGATTTTGCCTTTTACAAGCTCAATGACACATCAACATGAACCATTGGACAGTAATACTAATATGCATAGATGAGCAGGAAGGTTTCCATGTACTCATAAAAAAGACAAGGACCAGGTACTTAACATAGGGAAGCGTGAATCTAAAGATGCAGAACACAACATACAGTACTGCATCGATCTACTGCATTGGTAGAAAATAGCAGATCAGAGCTATACTGAGAATAACCCGATACTAACTAGTTCCCTTTGAACTTTCCACAACACAAAATTTGGAATAAACAAAGCATATAGCAAGCTTGAGGTACCTCAATGTGAAGGGGGTAGATAGATGATCAGCAGCATCGCCAAAAACATCTGATTCTAGAGCCATGCGATGCAGCACCAGCCTTGCAATTTCCCCGAGATAAATCCCAGAGATCATTTTCTCAAACCCCTGCATCAATGTCAAATTTGTTCAGCAATACTAACAAAAGGTACAACTATTACATAACATATTTTACACAAAGTGTCACCTGATCATTGCGATTTTGCGTCTCATCATCAAGGGAGATGTCATAAGGAGTTCTTGGCAAATGTGATGACCAGAAATTGCCCCATTCCATGTTTACTACCTGATGAATTGAACATCAATAGTTACATCTTTTGTCCACAGGAAAAATCAATGATATTGACACTTTGAGTACAGAACAAAGCAGCAAGAGAATATATACCATGCCACCAGAGTTTGTAAGAAGACCCTGACATTTAATAATTGCATCAGTGCGTTCAATATAGCAAGCATTGGTGCCAGCACCGATGATCACAGCAGCCACTGTATCCTCATCATAATAATGTCCTAGAGCTAATGTCCCCACGGTGTCGTTCACCTAAGTACAAAAAATGAAGGTAAGTATTTAAAAGGTGTTAATGCTACATGATAACTAAAAAGCAATAAGCATAGAAGAATATACTAGGTGAGAATATTATCGTGCTAGCCCATAGAAATTGCTTCGTGAAGCAAATTTGTGAGACCAAAACTAAACAATCTGAAGGAACTTTGATACCATAGGAAAGGCTGGCATTGGGAAAAGGTTTAAAAGTGCACAAATAACAGATTTTACAAGCAATGACACAGCTATCAACTAACTCTAATGAAACATAGAGCCTGCTCACTGCTCAGCTAGGAGATGACCAGTATGTTGCCTTCTCAAAATTAACTAGGCATGGCAATTGGAGCAACATTCATGCTTCTTGTGCAATGATTGGTGCTAATTTAAGTTTTAGACAAGGGCACCCATGTTATAGTGCACAGAACACTAAATAAGTTCCATATTAACCAATGTGTAAAAGAGGCTTGCCAAATGGAATGAGAAGATAACAAGCACCATTTCACAGTGCCAATAGTAGGCAACAACCTACCAGTGCAGTAACTCGCACATTTAGTCCACTCCTAGCAAGAGCTTCATTTAAGCATTGAGCCACATCTTTCCCAACCTGAAATCCCATGGTTCAGATCAGAAAGCGTACAAAAATTAGAAGCATAAACTTATCACAAAAAGCGATATACACCAAAACAAGGCATTATGTGCTTCCTATTATGTACACATTGAGTTCTTGGTAGGAAAAAAATTGCTAAGTTACATGTCCGTATCAAATTTCTTGTGCATAGCAAGTTGCATTCTCCATAAATAATAGTTTATGTTACAAAAACAACGCTAGCAAAGTGCCAATCATTTATTAGCACAATAATTTGTGATTAACAAATTAAATGGCATGTTCTGAACTTCTGATCTAGTCTAGTGATAAGTGTCTCTTACCGCATCTTCAATCAAAAAACCTTTAGTCCACCTAATTAATGACCCTGAAGACACTGAAGTTTGTCTAACTGGGAAAGAAAATGTGAAACCAAGCGCCCTTTGTTCATCTTTAACATCTTCTGTCTCTACAAATTCCTTTAGGGTCATGGCAACAAAGTTGAATAGCTCCTGCAGTTAAACAATAAATCAGAGACTCATACTAAAAGCATATTTATATTTGAAAATGGAAACTACATGAAATAATAAGCACCTCAATTGTACCCTTGGTCAATTCCTCAGGGATGGGAAGTTTAACCTCCCGACTGGTCACCACAGACACAGCACCAACTTCAACTCTCAACACTCTAAAGTTTGTTCCTCCAAGATCGATGGAATAATATGTGCCTTGTTCATTTCTGAAAGGTACAAAATATAACTTAGTGTGGTCATACTAATGAGAAAAGTAAAGCGACATAAATCGTTCTGACATAAACATTGAATTGAACATTTAATGCATGACAGCATTATATGGGTTAGAAAGGACTAGTTCTGGGAGAATGATGCAATTCCCTGGTTTCCCCTCCTCAATCCAATGCCGAAGAAACACTACATTTCTTCCAATCAGTTTCGATGAAATAGCATAGAACGTTTTTCCTTACAACAATTAATCAACTTTCCCACCCAAAAAAAAATCCCGCTAGTGAAGCAGAAAATCCATGCTTCCGCCATACAATACAAGCAAATCATGCAAGGCGACAGTAGCCACTCATGCGTGAAATGACAAGCAACGGACATGAGCAGTTGCCACTACCTGGTCGACAGTGCATAACCAAACAACAAACCACGCATCAACACAATGCCAGCTCAAATCCAACTCCATGGGCTTGTGTCTCTTGTGTGTGCTCTAACGGCTTGCGCATCTCATTTGTTAGTGCACTAACGGCTAGCCAGACTAACACCACTAAGCCAGCTCAAAGCCCACTCCATGGACACGTCTCTCTTGTGTGTTGTCATGGCTAGCGCATCTCATTTGTAAGTGCTCTAACAGCTAGCCAGACGAGACCACATTGCCAGCTTAAATCCAACTCCATGGGCGTGTCTCTCTTGTGTGTGCTCTAACGGCTTGCGAATCTCATTTGTTAGTGCACGAACGGCTAGCCAAACTGACACCACTAAGCCAGCTCAAAGCCCACTCCATGGACGCGTCTCTCTTGTGTGTTGTAATGGCGAGCGCATCTCATTTGTGAGTGCTCTAACAGCTAGCCAGACGACACCGCAATGCCAGCTCAAATCCAACTCCACGGGTGTGTCTCTCTTGTGTGTGCTCTAACGGCTTGCGCATCTCATTTGTTACTGCACTAACGGCTAGCCAGACTGACACCACGAAGCCAGCTCAAAGCCCACTCCATGAATGCACATCCCTTGTATGCGCAATAATGGCTTCCATGAGTGCTCTAACAGCTAGAGCACGTCCCTTGTGAATGCTCTCACAGCACATACCAACCCACACCTTTTCACAATGCCTGCGTAATTTAGCTATTTTCATCCAACACGCCAGCAGCCATTGCATCAAGGATGGCTAAAGAACTGCCTAACAGTTTGAGGACAATCTCACACAGACACAAATGACACAAGCACGCTAAGCTTGTACAAGGGTCATTGAGTTCCAGGGTAAAGTTGGACAGCTCAGCTCATATGGTAAGCTAATGAAAAGCATAATGGAAAAGGCTTTCTTACAGTATTGCCCAATTAAATATCTAAATATAGAAAATGGTTATATCTCCTACCCAGACACTACAGAATAAAATGCAAAATGTTAATGTGAATTAGCTACGATTATAAAATTGGGGTTGCCGAACCCAAGAAAATTGAATACTAACAGCTATGGCCTTGTATCGGCTTAAAAAGAAACCAATGGATGCAATATCTAGGAAATTTTCAAAAAAAAAGACAGAGAGAGAAAGGCTTTGTGCAGCTTGGTTTCATGCATTTGCTCGTCAGGGTATAATATTCCTTAGCAAACCAAGAAGAAACTGTTGCTAATTCAGTTTGATCATACTTGATAATGCATAAGTAGCCATGGCTATGCAAACCAAGAAGAAACTGTTGCATTCCCGTCACGAAAACGGACACGAACAAGAAACACAGTGTTACTAAAATCCAAACATGTGACAGAAGCAAAAGAACAAAAGGCCAACCAAATCAATGTGTATCCCATCTGTCACGCAGATTGTTCTACTGTCATTGTAAGCTGTTGCAAGGGCGGCTACCCAAAACAATACAATGAACTTAGACAGCTGCCGCAGATCAGTAGAGTGGAAACAAAAAAGACTGCGTGGGAACCAAACCAAGCGGCTTGATGTTTCATTTGGCCTTCAAATCCCGATTGTTTAGCTTGGTATCAGATGGACTGTGATCAGCACAAGCATCCAGCCTTGAACAAGCAACAGTAGAGCATCCCTATCGAGTGGAACACAAACGTTCCTGCATTAGTTACGGCTCGCCATCATCTGTCACCAGATATTCTTGCACACCAAAAGGTGGTGCCTCCCCGAGCAATGATTCCCGTCTGACAGAGAACGCCCCAGGCCACAATGCCATTGTGGAATACAACCTGGCGCCTGTGAAACCCAATGCCGGGCGCATAAAAGCGCATAGGCAGATTCATGTCCCAAGATGCCGAGCTCCACACCCCCCTTTATGGGGGGGTTCCGGACACCAAACCCCTCCATGAATGCAAGCGTCAACCCAACAGAGCTTGCCCCAGGTGGCACAAGGGCACATGAGAAATTCCTGCCATCTTCCGAGATTAATGTTCTGAGCCCCGGAGCTGCACCCGCACAAAGGTGTGGCACTGCAGTGCAGGCGGCATCACGCATCTGGACTGTTCAAATCCACCGGAGAGCGGCGCGATTAGACTAGACGCGAGGCCACAACTCCGGCAGGCGGAGAAGAACATCGTTCTGTCCCGTTCCAACAAAGATGGATGGCAAACCTTTATGACGTCGTATTTGCGGGAATTCCACGAGGAAAATCTACCGAGGTGTGCGCGGCATTATTCGGAATCGAATAAAGATGGCGACTTTATATAGGAACATAATATATCAGCAAAAGTAACGGCCCAAATTCGCGCACTGTAGGATGAACACATCAGAAAAGCAGGGACCCAAATTTGTTCACCATTGCATTGCACAGCGTCGCCTCGCCCGACAAGAGCAGGGAGATGAGTGTGAAAGACTGAAAGGATCATCAACTTAGCATCGACACGACTAGTCCGACGCACGCTCAATGCACGCCGCATTGGGCGCTAGATATGTTGGAAATGCGCGGCCTACCGCGCCGCCTCTTTAAACCAAAACAAACCAATCAGAAAACTTAAGCGGCGAAAAAAAACTGAATCCGTACGCGTCGCATTTCGCACGGACGCCCAAGGGAACGCGAGAAATGCGCGGCGCTCCACACTAGGCGGGTAGGCAGAGGAAGCAGCAGGAGTAAACATCGAACACGAGCAAGACGGCGAGATGCAAGGGTATGATCCAACTACCAGCATGTAAGACAGTTACGAGAGAAAAAAAAAGACAGCTTTATTTTGTGTGCGTTCTAATCAAGAATCAGGGAAAAAAGAAGGGGGGCGAAAGAAAAGGGCGCTTCAAATCAGGGAATCGCGAGGCCGCGCATGGCGGAAGGCAACGGCCTGCCGCAGACAGACAGGCGGTCAGTGAGGAGGACGAGGGAGGCGGAGACGTGCCGTACGTACCCGGCGGGGAGCGCGTCGACGAAGGTGAGCAGCATCTTGAGCTTGCTGCCGCCGTCGGAGGCGAGGCCCGCGTGCATCTCGACGACCATGGCGTCGACGACCTGGCGCAGGCGCGGCGTCGGCGTGGCGCAGCCTTCCTCGAACTCCCTGAGCAGCGCGACGGCGCGGCGCCAGCGCGCCCGCGCCGACGCCCTGCGCGCCACCAGCGCGGCGGCGATCGCGCACGTGGCGGCCGCGCAGCCCGCCGCCACGCCGAGCCCGACCCGCCCCATCCCCCCGGGCCCCGGCTCCAGGCGCGCGGCGGCGATCACGGCATCCCGGGGCGCGCGCGCGCGCGGTCGCTCGCTCCCTCTCTGTCTCTCTCCCCTGGCGCCCGCGCGGGACGAATCCCCCCACGCCCCCGCACCGCACGCGCGCGTGCCTGGGACGCGGCGCCCTGCCGGCGGCGCGCGTCGGAATGGCGGGCGAATGGGACCGGCCGCGGGCGGGATGGAACAGAGCGGCGCGGCGCCGGGGAAGGGAGGGGCGGCTAGTATAGTGGGGAAAGGAGAGAGAAGAGGGGGAGGGGAGGGGAAGCGAGACGAGAGCGAGAGCGAGGGGGAGAAATAGAAATAGAGGGGAGGCAAGAGCGTGGCCTGGGGCTGGCCTTGCTCTTTTTATGAAGCCCGTGGTTATTGCGATTTGGCCCCCCAATTTCCGCCTTATTCATCTCCAGACCAGGCCAGCCAGCCACCACCTGTCTCATGTCTGTGCCTCTGCATTTCGTATGTGAAATGTTCTTTTTCTCCCCGGCTTTGACCTGCTCGAGTGTAGGAGTAGCGTCCGTCCGTTCCTCTGCTTTTGTTTTGTTTATTTAAAACAAAGCCACATGCACTGGAAACGCGTGCGTGCTGTTGTTGTATGTATACAACTATGCATGTACAGTAGTATAAGGCCATGTTTGGTTTCCTTGCTAAATTTTAGCTAGCTAAAATTATTTTAGCTACTCTTAACTAACTAATAGAACTAAACTATTTTAGCTTATTTTAGTCAATATGTTTGAAACTTTAGCTACTAAAGTGACTAAAGTTAAATTTAGCTAGGGAACCAAACAAGACCTTAAGTATGGTTGAATTCTGCGTTTGGATTTGTCACGCTCGACGCCCGTCCATCCTTGTGGATTTGCTCTTGTACGTGGCGTTGCCAACAAATGCCACGACTTTTTTTAGAAGCTGGTGGTGTATTTCAGCTGGCGAGTGATGCGAATTTATCTTGGATATATGCTCCACGAAGTGAACAAACAGCAGCAGCAGCGCCGTGTTCACTTCACGCTAGGCTGGACATACGGATGGATGCCGCTGGGTCGGATTCAAATCAAATGAAATGAAACCAAATAAATACGCCACGGCCTCTTCCTTTTGTTTTGGTTCTCTCCCGCCACCCCCCCAGTTCACGTGCCTTTTCCACTTAGCTTAACGTTCACGTGTTCTCCTCATCAGGCCTCAGAGAAATGTGATTCGGCAAAATATACTACTGCGTCAATGGCGAGTGTGGGTGGGTCAGCAAGCGAAGTGATGCGAGTGTGTGTCAGCAAGCAATGGCGACCATGGGCAGCAGGCAGAGTCGCCGGGTCAACTTAACCAAATCGGCGGCGGCGGCGCAGTCAATCGCCATTGGCGACGGGAAATTGCATTGCAGATGAGGCCAGGACCCCAAAAGGCCAAAAGCCGAGGAGGACTGGACTAGGGCCTTGTTTAGTTCCGAAAAGATTTCGGATTTCGATACTGTAGCAATTTTGTTTGTTTGTGACAAATATTATCTAATTATGAACTAAGTAGAATCAAAAGATTCGTCTCGCGATTTCCAGCTAAACTGTGTAATTAGTTTTTATTTTCGTCTATATTTAATACTTCATG
>Ga0182004_10001008_pt1 | contig 19577 bp, 21 predicted proteins | sample Sormic07211540_1_FD_120479 | JGI IMG/M metagenome (GOLD analysis project Ga0182004, IMG submission 120479) | Endophyte microbial communities from Sorghum bicolor roots, Mead, Nebraska, USA - 072115-40_1 MetaG | ecosystem: Host-associated > Plants > Roots > Unclassified | place: USA: Nebraska...
AGAAAGATCATGGAGAGGAGATGGTTGATGGACAGGGAAAACATGGAGAGGTGATTCTGGTGGGTCAGGAAGAGACGGGGGAGGTGAAGGCGGTGGGTTAGGAAGAGGATCGACATGAGCTGATGACTCTTGGGTTAGTGGCATCTCTTGAGAGGGTGCTGGTGGCTCCCTCAATTTTGGCGAAGCCATCATAGTTCTCCTTGGGACCGATGCGAATGAGAATCAGATCAGTCGATTCTTTCAAACATCCTACAACGGTCTTTCCATGGACCATCGGGCTTGGATGCCATATGAAGATGAAGAATCTAGGTTCCCTCTCCTCTTTCATCCTGGCGATGAAGCACTCAACAAAGACAATAACTTGATGATGGCAATTATCACTCCAAGAGCAATTCGAGTGAACAACTTCTGTAGTGGAAAGAATACCAATAAAACTTATGAATTCTACAACCCATCGGCGTTATCTCGCTAGTTGGCTTTCGGTCAGCTGCCAATCAAACTCTGCTATGCCGATGTGGTCAAGCCAAGGGAAACAATCACTAGTGGTCTTGCATGGATTAGGGTAGCTCTACTTCTTCCAGATGCCGATACAGCAGACATTGACCTATCGGCCTTGGTCTCAGCTTAATTCATCATCGAATCCTACAAGCTATAGTGGGAAGAATGGAAGGAACAATTGTTCACGGCATCGGCTCATGTATATCGAAATATGATCGACCCCGAGCATGAAATTCCCGATGACGTTGTAAGTCCCTTTCTGATACTCAATTCTTCCTCTACTTTCAACTTTATTGGCAACTTATTTTTTTATTTTGTGATAGGTTGACTATCGGGCACCATCGGTAAGCAAAAGCGGGTGGTCGTTCGATCTCCGGCCAGTATCTCTGATCTCTCTAATCGGCCACAATGCTCACAGTTTAGCAGCTCTGATGCACCGAGGCGTCCTCTTTAAGAAGATGACTACCGAGTGGTCAAAGGCCACTCCATCAGTCATTGCCGCTACCCTAGCACAAGCTTTCAAGGTAAAAATCATCAATTAATTCCTGTTATACCGATTTCGATCTATACTTCTATTATCTTTTTTAGGGTGTATCGACTACAACTGGAACGCCATCGGTAACTTTGCTCTGCATTAGATACTTTTATTCTAAATAAATTTCAGAAATATTCCTCTTCTTTTACATTCAACTCACAAAACTTTATGTCTTGTAGCAACAAACTAGGGCATCAGCAGGGGTCCAAGATGTTCAATCATTAGTTGCTGATGCCCCCCAGTCAACAGCCAACAAATCCTAGCCCAAGAGAAACGCTCTGATAAGCACTAAGACTCAACCGAAACGGCGGAAGGTAGAGCCATCCTCTCCACCTCGTCTCGTGCCCTAGATTCAAGTAGACCAGGCGGACGCACCTGAACAAACCATCGATCTGTCTCACCAAGGCATGTCATCGGCTGTTGCTCATGAGCAAACTCTCACCGCCTCCTTTCTAGCTAAAATATCAATCCCAAAATCTTTGATGATGAACTAATTACAAGGACATTATCTTTAATATTTAAATGACTTTGCAGCTGAAGATATTGCATCGGCAGATCCAGCCAATCAGGGCACAATCAAAGCCACATCGCCCAGCCAAAGGCAGGAGATCGCCTTAAAGCAAGTAAGTCATCCAATCTTGTCAACTCTGCATTATTCATTCCTGATTCTTTTTGACTCACTTTCTCTTCTATTTTTTGGAACAAGACAACCCCCTGACAGCTTGTTTTCTTTTGCCATCGATATTTCCGATGATGAAGGACAAGAGGCGAGTTCTTCTTTGGCACTTGGAATTGCAACGGTAAAAATTAAATATAAGTTAGAAGACCTGTTGGGCCTAATGCAGCAAGACACAGCTCAGCTAGTAGATGACTCTGACCCATCTAAGGCTATCTTTGAAACTCTTCGTGGTTAGATCCCTACCGACGCCGAAGAGATGCTCTTCCAAGTTGCCCATCTGGAGAGCCGCCAGCTCCAGTATCAAAAAGCTATTCAACGCCTTGCCGATAGAGCTACCCATGCCCAACTCAAAGAGGAAATGCTGCAAGTAAAGCATGCTACCGATGAGAAGCACAAGAGCATCGACACTTTGCAATCCTCAGGCATCGAATTAAAGTTGAAATTTCCAATCTATCGGCAAAGAGAGAGGCTTTGCTTGCTGAACTTAAACAAGTTGAAGAAGCATTAACCTAGGCCAAATAGGAAGAAAGCCAACTGCCCGACATGCTTAAAAATCTTCAGCAAGAGAGGGACGCCCAAGCTCGCAATACTCTGTAGATGAAGAATAAGCTGAAACCACTAGAAGGCTCGACCAATGAAGACACTCGAAAAATAAAGGAAGCCAACAAGATTCACCTGCGTGCGATATCGGCTATCCAAACCTTGCTTAATCTGTAAATCTCTTCATCGGTACTGGGTCTCACCAGTCCTTTTAAAAACACTAGTATTTTGTCCAGCCGATAGGATTGTCATCGGCATTTAAACTTCTTTACGCATTGACCTAGATACTAGGGTAGTACTTTGTTAAATATTTTCCATTTAACACCCTGGGAAATTCAACTCCTTCGAGAGTCTCTAAAATGTATGCATTGCTAGGAGCAGATCGATCCCAATTAGGAGACCATTTTCCAAATTTCAAACTTTTAGTCCCAATCAGTATAATTAATTTCCAAACTAAATCATCATCAGGAAACTCTTTAGCTTTTACCTTTTTATCATACCACCTAGCCACTCTTTTCTTATTCTCTTCTATGTTAACCAAAGCTTTCAACCGATGCCCTGCTAAATCTTCTAACTCATCTTTCATCAGGATGGCATAATCATCGGCAGCTAATTGGTCTTGAAAGAATATCCGTCTAGAAACAGCTTTGACCTCCCAAGGTAACACAGTGTCGTGTCCATATACCAACTGATAAGGTGATACATTAGTTGCACCATGACACGCCATCCATTACGACCATCAGGCTTCATTTAATAATGTATGTCATCGATTGGGATTTTCTTCAATTTTTTGTTTGTTGATTTTAATGATTCCCTTATTAGAAGCCTCAGCCTGCCCATTAGCTTGAACATAATAAGGAGAAGAATTCAACACTTTAATCCCCATACCGATTTCAAATTCATCAAACTCCCCTGATGTAAACATAGTACCCTGATCGGTAGTAATCGCCTGAGGAATTCCAAATCGGTAAACAATATGCTCTATTACAAAATCAATCATATTAGCTGATGTCACTTTCTTTAAAGGAATAGCTTCAACCCACTCGGTAAAATAATCAGTGGCAACAAGAATAAACTTATGCCTTTTACTTGATGGTGGATATATTTGACCGATGAGATCAATAACCCATCCCCGGAACGGCCAATTCATAGCCGATGTAGGTTCCCTTTGAACATTACAAAACTTCTGACATCCTTGACACCCTTTGAAATATTTGAAACAATCTTCAAGAATGGTCGGCCAATAATACCCATTTCGTCTAATCATCCATTTCATTTTTAAAGCTGATTGATGTGCTCCACACACTCCCTCATGGATTTCACCCATCAAACTTTTGGATTCATCATCACCAAGACATCTAAGCAAAATTCCATCCACAGTTCGATAATATAACTCATCATCAAGGAGTACATACTTAGTGGCTTGAAATCTAACGCGTCTCTCAACTTTATTAGATGAATCTTTTAAGTAATTAGTGATTTCCTTTCTCCAATCATCGGCACTGATGGTCGATAAAAACACCTCCAGGATAGGTTGATACCCCAAAGAGTTTTGAGCCAACTAATTAGCTTCCTCATTATGTAACCGCGAACATGTTCTACACGGATATCCTTAAGTTCCTTCAATAACTACAAACACCTTACATAATATGATATTAAAATTTCACTTCGGCATTTGTAAACTCCAGCCAACTGATTTATAACAATCATACAATCACCGAAGATTTCAATAGCATCGGCACAAATTTCCCTTAATAACTCTAATCCTTTGACCAGAGCTTGGTACTCGGCCTGATTATTTGTCGATGTAGCAACAATCGGCAAAGAAAACTCATACTTCTTTCCTCGAGGGGAAATCAACACTATACCGATACCTGCTCCCTGATCACATGTAGATCCAACAAAGAAAAGCGTCCAAGGAGCAAATTCCAAATAACCCAGCGAACTGCAATGTTGGGTAACAAAATCGGCCATAATCTGTCCCTTGACTGCTTTAGCCGATTCATAACGTATGTCAAATTTTGATAATGCCAGTATCCATTTACCAATTCTACCACTTATAATCGGCATCGACAATATGTATCTGACTACGTCATCTTTGCATATGATAGTACATTCGGCCGAGAACAAATAATGCCTTAATTTAGTACATAAGCATAATTTCTCAATAGACGAATACCTCATCTCAGCATCCACCAATCTTCTACTTAAGAAAGAAATCACACGTTCTTTCCCTTCAAATTCTTGAATGAGAGCTGAACCGATAACTGCATCATCGGTCGATAAGTATAATCTGAAGGGTTTTCCATGCCGAGGTGGAACTAATACTAGAGGATTTGTCAAATAATTCTTAATTTCATCTAAAGCCAGCTCCTGCTGTTTTCCCCACATAAACTTTTAATCGGTTTTTAATTGGAGCAAAGGACTGAAAGCCTTGATCTTACCCGACAGATTGGAGATAAATCGCATAACAAAATTAATCTTGCCGATCAGAGAATGAAGTTTAGTTTTATCAGTAGGAGCAACTACCTTGTTGATTGCATCAATAGACCTCCTACTAATTTCAATTCCTCTCTGCTGCACCATGAAACACAGAAATTGGTCTTCCGATACACCAAATGCACACTTATTAGGAATCATCTTTAAACCATGCTTCCTTGTACATTCGAGTATCTTCCGTAAATCGGCTAGATGTTTCACAAAATCTCCAGACTTAACCACCACATCATCAATATAGATTTTCACCAACATGCTAATGAACTCATGAAAAATAAAATTCATAGCCCTTTGATAAGTAGCACCAGCATTTTTCAAGCCAAAAGTCATGACTATCCATTCAAAAAACCCAACATGAATAGGACACCTAAACATAGTCTTGGGAATATCTTCTTCAGCCATGAATATTTGATTATACCCTGCATTGCCATCCATGAAGCTAATAATCCGATGCCCAGCTGCAGCATCCACCAGCAAATCGGCAACTGGCATCGGACAACCATCCATCGGTGTAGCTTTGTTAAGATTTCTAAAATCAATGCATACACAAAGTTTTCCATTTTCCTTGTAGATAGGAACAACATTAGAAATCCGCTCAGCATACCAACACAGCCGAATGAACTTAGCCTCAATTAGTTTGGTTATTTCAGCCTTAATATCACGAAGAATTTTAGGGTTACATCAGCGCGCTGGCTGCTGATGTGGCCGAAATCTAGATTTAATAGGCAACCGATGTTCAACAATCTATCGGTCTAATCCAGGCATCTCAGTATAATTCCATGCAAAGCAATCTTTATATTCTTTTAACAAATCAGTTTACTGTTGCTTACATCTGTAATCTAGCTTAGCACTAATGAAAGTAGGCCTCGGCCTATCACCACTACCTATGTCTACTTCTACTAAATCATCAGCCGATGTAAACCCCTGTCCTAACTTTCAATCATCGGCGAACCTATCGATCAAAACTCATCATCAGGGCCGACTGTTTGGATCGGTAGAATCTCATAATCAGCAACTTTGAGGAAGTCTTTCTCGATATGCACCTGGTTCGCTCGTAAGTATCTCATTCTGTCGATGCAATGATGTAGGAAGAGTCCCCAGGAGCAACTTCAATTCTGTCGCCTACTCATTGAACAATGCACTGATGCATCATAGAAGGGACATAGCAGTTAGCATGAATCCAATCTCTCCCAACTAGTAAGTTGTACGCGCCCTTTCCGTTGATGACAAAGAAAGTTGTCGGCAAGGTCTTGCTGCCGATAGTCAATTCAACACAAATAGCTCCTTTAGCTGAAGATACATTACCTTAAAAATCTTTAAACATCATATCGGTATTGGTTAAATCCTGATCTCCTTTACCAAGCTTCTGATACATCACATATGGCATAATATTAATTGCAGCCCCTCCATCAATAAGTATTTTAGAAACTGGTTGCCCATCAACCCTACCTTTAACAAACAAAGCTTTAAGATGTTGTTGTTCATCATCGGAGGGTTTCTCAAAAATAGCCGTCATCGGATCAAGCGCCAACTGAGCTATTTGATCAGGGAGACTAATATCCTCATCACACTGGAGGGTGCAAGAAACTCCATCGGCAACATAAACACCATATTGACATCTGCCGATGGTCCTTTCCCCTTGCAGTCCAACTGTTGCCGATCTTCCAATTTAGAAGAATTTTCTTCTCTATACAAATCCTCCTGATGTTCCCGTTGCATCCTTCTCCTCTAGGTTCTTATTAAACCTTCTAGACACCATCGGAGAAGCTTTGTCTTCCAAATCGACTGATAGTGAACCTCTTTTGACTTCACATGATGAATGTTAGAATCTCGGCAAAATATGAATTCATTGGAAACCTGTGCATTTACCATCTCTTCAAGTTCTTCCTAATTTCTTGGAAAATGACCAACACATCGACCAAGCCTATCATGCACATTAAGCCTGCCTCCCAGCCGATCGTGAACTGACGTTTCCCCCTGATCGGCTCATTGAAATGTCGATCATTGTTTTGGAAACTCTGATTTGACTGATCGTACCGACGATAACCATTACATTCGGGACAATAATGGTCGGTATTTTGATGTTTTGTTCCCAGTAGTGAATTAAGAACGGGCAATCCCAATGATCTTTATGTTGATTCCATTCTTCTCCCTGCCTCTCTTCTTGTTGTCACCGATACCGATCCTCGCGCTGCCTCTCTTCTTGCTGATGCTGATACCGATCCTCACGCTGCTGCCAATTCTCTTGATACCGCCTATGGGTAATCACGACACTAGATCAAGGAGGTTGTCTAGAGCTGCTACCTTCCCTTAACAAACCCTTTCCTTTTGTGTCATCAGTAGTTACTTGATGTTGGGGATCTACCGATGCATTCTTCTCAGATGTTTCTAATGTTAAGACCTTAGTCTTGCCTTTGGCGTCCAACATGTTTGTCGGCAAAGGGAGCTGATCAAATTTCATTGGCTTCTGAGTTTTGGAATTGTCAAACTTGATTCTCCCAGACTCTATAGCCGATTGCAACTGCTGTCTAAACACTTTACATTCATTTGTACCATGTGAAGTTGCATTATGCCATTTGCAATACTTAATCTTTTTAAGTTCCTCTGCCGATGGAATTACATGATCAGGTGACAATTTAATATGTCCCTCCTGAAGTAAGAAATCAAATATCCTATCGGCTTTGGTGATATCAAAAGCAAATTTCTCTGGTTCTTTCTGGCCAAAAGGACAAGACATGGGCTTCTTATTTCTCACCCACTCTGCCATGCTGATGACTGGTTCTTCATCAGAATTAGAACCTCCTACCTCATCAATAGAGGATACCTTCTTGTTCCAAGCCTTTCTAGGTTCAAAGGCCTTGACATCTTGATAAAAAATACTCTGCACCAAATTACTCAAACTTTCAAATTCTTGAGAAGCATATTTATCCTTGAGATGTGGCAGCAATCCATGAAAAGCCAAATCGGTTAACTACCGATCATCCAAAACCAGGCTATAACATTTGTTCTTTATATCCCACAGTCTCGGCACAAAGCTCTCCACCGATTCATCATTACGTTGTGTCAATCTCACTATGTCGGTAAGCTTCTCCATATGATCTCCCGAAAATAAATACTTATGAAATTGTTTCTCTAGATCGGCCCAGGTAATGACTGAATTTGGAGGTAATGAAATAAACCAGGTAAAATCTGATCCTGACAAGGATGATGAAAATAAACGAACCCTTAATTCATCTCTGTTGGCAGCTTCTCCACATTGAATGATGAACCTATTGACATGCTCCATAGTTGAGGTATCATCTTGTCCAGAGAACTTAGTAAAGTCTGATACCTTGTACCAATTTGCCGATAAGAATATGTATTAACCTTGGGTTTTATCCCAAATTGATCTCTCATAACTTCTGTTATCTTATCGGCTCAATAGGCATCGACATCTTGCCGATGTACAGGTTGTACTTCTAGCACCTGCTGATATGCTTCACGTGTCTTTGGGGTACACGATCTCTAGCAAACATCATATTAGCCATAGCTTGTGGACCACCGATGTGCTGAGCAAGATTCATTGGTTGAACTACCGGTGTCTAGTTTTTAAAACCAACCTACACATGACCCTATTTGATTCCTGCAACCCGATGATTCTGCTATGTCGTATGTGGGAAGACTAACTGCCCTGTCCAACCATTATTAGTGTTCATCGGTCCAAGATTTGCCAATGGCTGGTAATTAGTTGTCATTGCTAGACTGACATAACCTACCTAAGACATAAACTTTTGTGGCGTCGGCAATGGATTTACCGATGATTTTGCATTAGGCATCCGGATTGTTGGCACCTGAAAATTCCCAGTAATTAGCTTCACAGTAGTTGTCGTAGAATACAAAGGTATTTCAGTCATCGACGAAACTGGAGGCGCTGATGGCATGGGAGTTTTCCTTGCTAAGTAAGTTACCTAAGATGTTCTAGAACTATTTGCAAAAAACTCTAGAGGCATACCATATCCCCACCAGTTGGGAGAAACCTGACAGTTCTGAAATACAGACCCTGACCTAGCCGATGCTGATAGATGTGTGTTGAGCTAGGCCCGTCCCCTTGAAGTCATTGGATAAGATCTCATCGGCGTAGATTGCTCATTAACCAACCCTAGTGTGCTTGGAGGAGAAGTAACCTCTGTACCCGCAACGGCTGAAGGAGCCGATGGAGCCACAACCGATGATAATCTTGACTGATGATAGGCCAGGCCAGCATAAACTGGTGGTGTCTGTCCTACTTTAAAAGTTTGAACCACGGCATTGTAAATAGTATTGGACATCGCATTGGAGTGATTAATCAAAGCATGATTAACAGCAGTATTAACCATGTCTTGCAATTTATCACGATTGGGATCAAAGGTAACCTGCCGAGGCATCGACATATCTTGCTTCTATATAACTTCCCTACTCCTATTCACGCTAAAGGATTTTAGACAGAGTTGCCTGTATTCCTCCATATTCCTCTCCATAGATTGCTTCTGTTCTTCTCTGAGATTAGCTTCTGTCACGCCGATGACATTGTCTATGTCGAGATCAAAAGTAGCCATGTCGATCTTTGTTGATGTTGTCCCACTGGGCGTACCAAAAAGTGTGTTGATGCAAAAATAAGTCTGCAAACACAAAGGGCTAATACCCAAGTTCGATGTCAAGGCATGCCAGTCGATTTGACCTAGCAATCGACAAAGGTGATAACTTGAATACTTTGGTCCCGACAACAGCGATGCACCCGGATGTCACGGCCAAGTGGTACTCACGCAGAACTCAATAAATCATCGAGTGTTACTCGTCGAATCCTTGAGAACTCGTAAACAGAAAAAGTATGTGAATTGACGAAGTCGTCGAAAAAGTAGATGTAAAAGTAGATGTAAAGCTTGTGTATGGTATTGATTGATATATGTAGTATTGTCCCATATACGACTGAACCCAAGAGTTACAACTGAATACGACTAAAACCTAAACAAAGTAAATGAGACTTTTACATATAAGGCATATCCAGATAATTATGGAAAAGAAACAATAATCATCTACTCCTATGCCCACCCTAATTACGATGAAATCTTTCATTGGTCCCTAATCCAAGTGTTCATCGGCTTCTTGTTCCAAGTCTTAATCGACTATTGTCCCATCGGCACATATATGCCCTTTTTAGCAACTTTCACACTTTCCTTCATCGGCATCGGCGACCAATCGTCCTCCATCGGCATCAGTGATCAATTGGCAGTAATCAGTAGTCGTCATCTCCATCCTCAGGCTAGTAGTATCCTTCCACCAACTATCATCCTATCATCAGCATCAATCAAATCGGCTCTCGGCACCCTTCTGTCGATCCGCCATAGCAACTTCCCCATTACCGACGAGCTTTCCTTAACCATCTTGACTCATACCCAAAAACGGTGTCAACACAATCATAACCATAACAAATGTAGAACTAGAATAAACTAGGAACATAATAAATAGAAACAGAATGATATTTAGAATAAACTCAAAAGAGAGATAAAAGATAATACCAATCTCTGATGATGAAGATTTGGAAATTCTGAACACCGGTGCCCGACTCTTCCTCTATCTAATCTAATCCCATGTAGAAGATCAAGATTAGGAGTAGCTAATCTATCTCTAATCTCTGGCTCTAAGGGCTTCCTCTAATTCTCATATGAGAATAAAATATAATTCGTTTTTTCTCTCTCAATTCTGAGCTCTCCTCTAGATGGGATAGGCTTGTATTTATATCCCCCTATGAAGCACAACAACACCTGATTGGTTCTTGTCCTTAGGCACCTGAGCTCTCCTCTAGGGGGATAGGCTTGTATTTATCCATGAGATAGAAACTGATTGGTTCTTATACCCGAGTGGCCGCCCCTGCCTCCCCTAGGTGCCTGCCCCTACCCTATGGTAGGTGGGCCCTATCTTTCTGGGCAAGCCTTCCTGAGTCTGCTGGAATTGACGTTTGGGTCTTCTCTCTATGTAAATCTCACATGTGGACCTCCTTTTGTTCTTATTCCAATAACCCCCTATAGGAACAGACATTCACCAAAACTCATGGAAATTGTCAGTGAAAACCCTAAGTCTATGGTGATGTTCAGTTTTTATCCTCTTTCTTCTCCTTGATTGACATATAATATTGATGGTTAACAGCCGTTAACAAACTCCCCAAGCTTACCTTTTTCTCATGCCAGAGAAAATAGCTACAAAGGATGGATCAGGAGTTGCTACAATGCTTTCACACTTCACAAGTACACATGTTTTAAATAAGAACTCATCCCTATACTAAACTAAACTATCATAACTTCCAAACTTACTCATGTTTCTTCCAACCATGGGACTTTTACATATACTTGGGTCTTGACCAGTTGAAAGATATTACAATTAAGTCAAGCACTATTGTCTCATACTCTATTGTTGTACCTCTATCCTAGAGTTTTTATAATTTTCAAAATAAAACTCAGAGTTCTTTAGTATGATCCTTTCAAGTCTCTCATTGTGTGGTATTTTTGGATCCTTGCTAAGGCATTGAAAGGAGTGATGCCTTCTCTCTTGCTCTCAAGATATGTAGTATTTATGGCACAAGGCATTTATATAGCCTTCACTCTCTCACCCTATATCTAACAAAGCTTATGTGGAGCTCATAGGTGTGGAGTTAGCTAATCCATTGGGTCTGATGGAACCATGGATCCAAATGAACTCACCACATAACTAACCGGATTATGCATATGTGGTTTTATATGTGGATGCTAAAGTAGAGAATATTTGTGGAAGGGGAAGGGGTGCAAAATATTTCTAATGCTCCTTTACTTGGAATGATTCCTCTAACTTTGAACTTGACAATTTGATAATAAACTTTGGCTCATAAATCATTCTTTTTCTTCTTTCTTTCATGGAATTTTTGTCCAATAGTTTTCCTGCAGCCCAACAATTATTTTTGTAACAAATATTTTGTAGAGGAATAAAAGATAAATCTTGGAGCATTGAACTTAAGAGAATTGGCTAGCCAATAAGCAAGGGAAATATTTTTGGTGTTCACTCTATATGTGGTGCGTACTTCCATAGTAGAAGCAGCAAAAGGGTGAACATGAATATACATGATACCGGGATTAGTCAAATGATGAGTTACTAAGGGTCAACACAGCTCGAGAAAACACAAAACCCTATATATATTTGGAGGCTTCCTATTCTAAATAAATATCACTGTGGTAGGAATTTTATACTCTCTATCATCCATAGAACTCATCATGAATCATTTTAATTCTCATAAAATAAATCTCCAGAATTTTGTAGCACTAGGAATATGATAAACAGCAACTCAGACTATATCAAATCATATCCATCAACTACCTAGACTTAGTTTAAGCATATGCTCCCACTGGTTTAAAGGGTAGAGTAGATTCAGTTGTCTAATAATTTATCTAATCCTTGGGAGATTTCAAATTTAAAACTAGGTACTTGAAAAGAATTAAGGCAGAGCAACTATTCAACATTTCCATCATGCCTTCTTCATCTCTACATATTTTATTTATAGCAAACATGATAGAAAAATATAGCAAACTTATATTACACACTCTTTTTATTTGGTTTTCATTTTTAAGCAAACTAAAACTTAAAAAAATTAAACAGCAAATTAAATTTATAACTACAATAAAGAGAAAGGAAATAAATTGAAATGTAGGGAAAAGAAAACTTACCATGATAATGGGGGTCCTCCCCCAAGCTAGTCTTCTTTTGGAATCTGGAGGAATGAGAAGATGTCACTTAGAGTGTTGTTGGCTTGGTCGTGCCCTTCTTGAATAGAGGCCAACGTTTGATTAGTGGTTTAGTTCCACTGATGCTAGTCATTCCAATTTTGCTCATTGTGAGCAAGAGAGGTGTGGACGTAGTTTTGGAATGCCATTTGTTCATTGTAACGCTGGTGGGTGTAGAAGAACCCAAAAGCATTAGATCTTGGTCCTTGCACAAAGCCTTATTCCTCGTCTTCTGTCATTTGTCCATAGGTACTGAATGAATGCCTTGGAGCTTCACCTAAGGGACCTTATCCTATGGGGATGAATGGTGGTGGCGGATAGTGCCCATATGGATGGTAGCCACGATGGAATGGAGGATATATACTAGGATTTAGTGCGTGGCGCTGGCGTGCCTGCCATTCATCATAGCTGGTGTGCGCTGGTGCTTCATGAGTTGGGTCAGCATCGAGCTAGACTGGCTTGTGTTGGCGAGCAAATTCCTCATAGGTTATCCTCTGAGGTGCCCTCTCAGAAGTCTCCCCCGGAGCTCCTCTCCTATTCACTAGTCGTGCCTGAAACTCAATGTGCAGAGTTTGGACAGAATACAGTGCCATCTGCAGGTTAGGTAACCAAAGCCTGGCATCCCCATATGTCATGTATAGATCACCTTTTATTTTCATTACAATGTGCGCATGATTAAAATGTTCATATCGATAAATTTGTCTATGTCTATCAATAAAACCCAAAGAGGCACCTTCAAGCAATTTAAGCTTAAAAGCTAAACAAGTAACAATGGAACAAATTGCTACATCTCCTACTTTATAATCAGGAATGCATAACCAGTGATCTACTAAATCATGGACAGGAGACACCCTTATTTTCTTAACCGCTGCATAAATTAATTATAAATCTATGGCTCTAATTTTACTAGCATCATTCTGAGGGAAGAAAGCTATTCCTAACCACTTATGTGTGGGGTGCTCTATGTCCTGAGTACGATTGCCATGAAAGAAAGGCTCTTTAGAAATTTCAATCCAAAATTTGTGGTTGCCAAAATCTTTTAAGGCTTCTATTAAGTCTAAACGTGCATTAGAAGGAAAGCCTAAAAGATCGCTAAGGACTCTCAATGTTAGACAAAATTATTGGGTTAACAATCTAAAATAAACTCCTATCTGGGTGAGTTGAAGGGTGCATAGAAATTGTTTGGTTAAATGCTTGGACCCTAACTCAGTAATAGATGTAAAAGAACTCCAACCAACAAACTAGAAAATAGTATCGAATTTAGTTTTCATACATGTTTCACCGAGGAACACATCATCCAAGACCGGTGTGTGGACAAAGCTCCCGCTCTTCATTTTGTGGTAGATGTTCTTTTCTCTTGCGTCCTTAAAGGCAAGGTGAGTTGCCGTGAGGAGAATCCTCTGTGGCACAGCTGAAGAAGATGGTGGCTAAGGGTCAGCGGGAGGATCGGTGCTCATGTCGGAGCCGGCCCTCAATGAGGTGTACCAGGATGAGCTCCTTGTGGTCCTTCCTAAGACCTTGTTGGCAATTCCCTTCTCCTAGCTCTTCATCATACAACAAATGATTATAGACAGAAAAAACAACACTAGTGCAAGGGGTTACACAAAGGTTAGTGGTTAGCCATCCAGAGGTCAGCCGTTCTTTAAAGATTTAGTCTATTTGCTAGTTTAAATTTTGACAGAACCTCCCCTTGATTTTAGATTTCTTATCTCCTAGTTGGACAGCACTACCACTAATTTCTCTTTATGAATTCCTGCAGCACTACCCCTCTTTCACTAGCCCTTGAGCTCTTGCTCACTCTCCTAAATTCCTATCCTCTTCTCTACTCTTTCTAAGCTCCCCTTCTCTCACAAACTCTCTCTGGATTTCTGGAGGCTGAGAGCTCAAAGTTTGTCTATTGAAATGGCTTGTGTGTGGTGTGCAAAAGTGAAGGGAGGAAGACCTTTTATAGAGGAGGAGATGGTCGGGCGGGTGCCCAAAGGAGGTGGGCGGCCACTCATGTGCTGGCTGCTCCTCCACTCGAATTTTGTGGTTGCTATCTTTACTTAAATCCTAAGCAAAGTGAGTGGAAGTTTGGTGGACTTGGCTGGTGGAAAAGAGGAAGGTGATGGGAGGGTAGTAGGTGGTGATGTGATGTATGATAGGTGAGGTCTATGACATGTGGGACCCATGGTGGTGGACCCCTCATGTAAGAAATATAAAATATATAAATATAATGTAGGATTAAAAATGAGAATAAGCTAAGAATTTTATATGGGGCGTAGAATTTTACGATGTAGCGCTATAAAGTAAATATATAAACTGGAAAAGTAAGTAAGGTAAATACCGAGTTACCTTCCGGTGAGGTTTCGAAGTTTAGCGTCCTGCGAACTGGACCATCCAAATTATTTATTCCACTGATGATTCTAGAGTGGGTGAATCTGGTGATTCTTCTGGCTTATATTGATCTACCATCTTCGCAGAAGAGTTGAGCTCTTGTTTTGGCTTGAATGTGAACTGCACTTCTTGACTATTGATGGTGAATTTAATAGATCCTTTCCTGACACCTAAAAATTGATTTTTCAATTAATAGGATTTAATTTGATTTATTTATGTATTTTTGTGAGCATTTAAATTAGGGAATAAATAAATTTATTGAAATTAAAAACCAACATAGGGATAGAAATATGTTTACGCATTCATGCTGGAGCATATTTAATTTTGTGCTGTTGAGTTTTGGTTTGAATTATATTGCATTAAAAATTCATTTGAAAAGAAAGCTTTAGAAAATAAAATAGAAAAGGAAAAAGAGAAGGAAGTCACTTACCTCCCTGAGCTCTGGCCTAGCCTAGCGTAGAAGCAGCAGCTCAGCCCTGTCCCCGCTGCCGGCCCAACTCTTGGCCCAGCCGAGTAGGTCGGCCGCAGGCAGCCAGTCACACGCCCTCCTCTCTCTTCGGACTCTAACCTGTGGGGCCCACAAGTCGGCATCCTCCTCCATCTTCCTTAAGCAGTCACCGAGTCGAATTCTCTCACCCTGAAGGCAACGTATCCCGATTTCACCGAGATTTTTGCGTGTAGGGTGCTCAACCGAGACCTATAAAGCCGGAGATCAACCTCCGGCCTCCTTTTTCCCATCTACAACCGCCTGAGGAACCCTAGCCACCGTTTTTTGCCGAGTCCGGATCTCGCCGAAGTCAGGGGTCCTCGCTATCGTGGCTTGCCCTCTCCTCGCGCTTTCGGCCAGATAGAACCCTCTAGTCGAGTTTGCGGTGAGTTTCTCCGTCCCCGGTGTGTTTCTTTCGTCTTGGGAGGCTCAGGGTCGCTGGATCAAAGGACGCCGTCGAGTTCCTTGACACTGGCCATTGCGCCGCCACGCTGGAGTGAATCCCGGTGGCTGTCCGGCCGGTGTTACTCCCCTAGACCAACCCTAAGCCGTTAGATTCAAGATCAAGGGACACGAATAGAAGTCACCACTTCACGTGCACAAATTGTTAAATAGACCCTCGGTTCTCCCCAAATAGAACCCACAGTCCAACACGCCTTCTCACTTTACGTTTTCTTTCTTTGGAAACGTACTTCACATTAGGCTGTTTCAAAAATACGTTTTCAAGATTTACAAGTTTGCCACTGAGTTTCTTTAGGCCATAAAATGCTCATTTTAATTCCATTTTGACCTGTTCAAAATGTGTTAGATTCGTTATCACGTCAACTTTATGTTAGTAGTGTTGTTTCTTCGGTTTGAAACTTTTTATTTTTGTGGTACTATTTAATTAATTATTTTTATAAACTTTTATATTTGTTTTACAACTGTTGGTGTATTGTACTAATTATAGTTTTTTTGCATTGTGTATCATTGTCTCCATTGGAATGCGTGTTGTTGATTGATGATCGAGTATAGACGATGAGCAATACGTTGGTGATCAAGGCCAATCTTTTGAAGACCAGCAGGAGTTCCATGAAAGCTTTGAGCAAGGCAAGTATAAGTTGAGACTATCCTTGTTACCTACATATTTTTAATACATATATCATATGCATGTGTCCATTTTGACAACCCTAGTAAATCATAGATGCTTGTTATCTTGTATCCCTTGATACCTATTTGGATATCCATTTGGGTAGTTCTTGCTAGTGCTTGATTAGCTAGTGCTTGATTATAATCCATGATCTTGTAACATGAATATTTAGATATACAATAAACAATAAAATAAGCTTTCTAGCAACTTGAAGATAAAGGGTGAAAAGAACTCTAGCCTTTGATAGATTTATCTTGACCGTTCGTATGGACTTATCCCTTGGTAAAAGCTAGGACAACTCGTACAACCATATGGCTTAAGTTTTAGCTCAGTATGAGGATCTTTTTCTAGCTTGTTAGCGGTTACCTTAAATGGTGTAAGAATGGCTTACGTTCTAGCTTGTTTAGGTTGTGTGTTATGTGCCATGGAAGGGGGCTCTATATCCACCTGCCGAGTGAATCTAATGGCCCTAACTTGTTAGACGAGACCATTGAAAGGCTTCATAGTGAACCCTGCCAGCTTTCCTTGGAAGTGAGCTAAGAGGTCGACGGGCCGCGAGCGAAAGGGTAAATCATGACTCATGGGTAAAGATGTACAACATCTACAGAATGTTAAATCTGGTATACTAGCCATGCCCACGGATACGGGCGGCCCAGAAAATTGACGGAATAGATGGACAGTGATGAATATGATTAATCAGATAAATGATGGTTTATTATGTTGTTTATAATTGTTATTCTTAATTCCTGTATACATTGATTATGTGGTTATGGGATTAATTATGCTACCTTTATATTTGCTATCCAATGATAAATATTCTATCTACATATAAAAGCTAAATGCAGTCAAACCAGTGTCAGCTTATTGAGCCTCATGAACCCCTGGTTATACTTGTTGAGTACGATATGTGCTCACTCTTGCTATTTCACAACACCTCAGGATATGTTAATGAAGATGACTGGAATGAGGACTACCGTTACAAGTACTAGGCTTGGAGTCAACCAGTTGACAGTGTCCCTGTGTGGTGCTTCCGTCGAGAATATCTTTATTTGTGTAAGACTATGTAATGATTATTATTCCGCTATGTAATAAACATTACGATGGTACTATTTGAGATTTGTCAACTTATATGTATGACTTTTCTGTGGCGCACATGAGTCTTTTATGCACTTTATTTTGTTCTTGAAATTTGGGTGTGACAAATTGGTATCAGAGCTTTGTTGACTGTCGAATGCAAGCCTAATTAGAAATTGGCCGTCTTAAGGTTTTAAACCCTAAACCCTAATCCTTGTTCTATAAACCTCGATACTTTTCTCTACACTATATCCTTTCCATTGCTATTCATCTTCACCTTTTTGCTTATTTTAAATTACTTTTTTCTCATCCTCACTCCTTGCTTTGATATCCTTTTAGAACATTGTCTTACCATTTTCTGGCATCATTAAAATAGGAGTTTTAAGATCAATAGTAGCACAAGTTGAGTCAATGTTTGAAGTGTGAACCTTTGATGCTTGGTTTAGTTGTTATTATGCTTATGCTTGATTTGGATCTTTGTAATTATTGTAATGATCTTGTGGATTCTCTCCACAATTTCATTTAGTTTATAGGCCTAAGGCATAAGGATTAATGAACTAAATAGTTGGGTTTGGTTAAAAATTCTCTTTCTGTCCCTTGCTAATTTCTGGAGCAGTCTGTAATAATTCTGATATAACTCAAATTCTGTTAGTGCAAAGTTTATCAAATTTTTCTGGGAACAACTAGACTTCATTATCTTTCTAATGCCGCAAGAATGACAGTATTATCTATTATGAGCCGTGAGATATAAATGTGCAAATTTGAGGTTTCTGCGCAGTCTGGTATTCTGGAACAGTTTCGGTTGTGCTCAGTTTTGACTAATTTAGCTACAGAATCTGTTAATATGATCTAAATGCAAGTTATATATAATTTCTTTATCTTTCGAACGGTATACAAAATGTCTCCTTTTGAGTTTTGGAACTCGAGATATGACTGATTTTCCAAACTGCTGATGTTGGATATCGCTCAGATTCAATTATCTCTTGTATTTATCATGTTGGATATTACTGAGAACTGTTTGTGTACCTTGGGATGCAGATGGCAGCAAGTGGTATAGGCAGAGCTAGAGGTCATGGTTGGGGTGCTAATGCCCCAATCTCTATGGAGGAACTAATGCATACACAGAACGAGATGATGCATGCATTCCTACAACATCTTCAGCACGAGCCTGCAACACCACCAGCACCACCACATGTCTATGCGATGGATAAGCGTGGTGAGTTTATGAAAGAACGACCTCCAGTGTTCACCCATTCTGCTAACCCTATGGAAGCAGATGATTGGTTGCGTGCTGTGGAAAGACAGTTAAACAAAGCTCAGTGCAATGATCTAGAGAAGGTGCTATATGCTTCTAGACAGCTACAGGGGTAGCTCAGACTTGGTGGGAATCATACAAAGCTGCTCATCCTAATAATGCTCCTCCTGTCACTTGGCTAGAATTTTGCAGAGATTTTAGAGCACGACATATCAATGAAGGGCTGATAGAGATAAAACAAGGGGAGTTTAGATAACTCAGAATGAGCTCTATGACTGCTGTAGAGTATCATAATACCTTCGAACAGCTGGCTCGCTATGCTCTAATGAGGTCAGGGAAGATGTTGATAAACAATGTCTATTTATGAAAGGCTTTTATTATGATCTCAAATTGCAGTTGGCTGGAAACAATTACCCTACTTTCCAAGCTCTGGTGAACCCTGCCATTGTGCTGGATGATATACGCAAGAGTGAAGATCGGAAGAGAAGAATGCAAGGACAGAGTTCAGCTAGTAATAACCGGCCATGCTTTGGTTCTCAATAAGGTTTCCATCAGAGTTATTAGGGACCAATTAGTCAGTGGAACCGTGTTCAGTATCCTCAGCATTGCCAGAATCAACAGTAGAGTGGGAATCAGCGCTTTCATTTTCAGCAGCGTAACTCTTATCAGCAGCAGGATGGTCGACAGACACCTCAATCAAGGAATCCTAATGCCACCCCTAGGAAGAACAGTGCTCCCAACACTC
>Ga0182004_10001009_pt1 | contig 19577 bp, 12 predicted proteins | sample Sormic07211540_1_FD_120479 | JGI IMG/M metagenome (GOLD analysis project Ga0182004, IMG submission 120479) | Endophyte microbial communities from Sorghum bicolor roots, Mead, Nebraska, USA - 072115-40_1 MetaG | ecosystem: Host-associated > Plants > Roots > Unclassified | place: USA: Nebraska...
GGCTCTCGGCAAAGACTTTGCCGAGGGTTTTTAGGCCTTTGCCGAGGGCTTCTGGCTCTCCGCAAAGAAGCCAGATCCAGTAGTGACATCGGCTAACATCCAAACAGCCCTAGTACTATGTTGAGCCTTTCAAAAATTTACTAGTCAGCAGTGCGTGCTTTGACCGGCATTTCTGTAGGCCAGCTAGTAGTGTACTACGCAGGAAAGGATAAATAGCCGTGCCTGCTGCTAGCCCTCCCCCCCAACACCAATCTATATCTTCAGTACACAACTGCACGCAGTATTCCACAATGACTCTCATCAGTCTCAGGGCAAGCAGGCTAGGCTTGGTGCTGATGCTGTGCTTCGCCTCTCTCCTCCTCCTCTCGTCGTCAACCCACGGAGCGCATGGTAGACGCCGTACTCTCTCTCTCTCTCTCTCTCTCTCAATTCTGGAACACGTACCTTAAAGCTCTTATGATAGCAGTTTGATTTGTAGCGTGCAAAGCGATCGGCGTGCGTCATGACCCTGATTAGTATTCCATATGTTTACGTGCAGCAGGAGGGAGGAGGATGATGTCCACAGGCACAATCATCTGTGGCCAGTGGTCTTGCCAGGTGTGGCCGAGGCCGAGGCCCCCGACGACGATCCCACCATCATACGGCCCGCCGCGACCACCATCATACGGTGGCCCGCCGCGAACGCCGTAGTTTCCTGCACCGGCGGATCGTCGGAGAGTGCCTGCGTCATGCGTATATGCACGTACCTATACAAGTAAATAAAATGATCGGAAATCAGCATTATATTGTGCTTGTTTCAATGCACACACACACACCCGTGCGCGCTTGGCAGCAGATTGGCCTATGCTATTGTAACCAAATCATTATATATACTAGCTAGCATATACGTATCCGCGTCTTGCAACAAAGAGAACATTTATAATAATATACGTGATGTTTGTGCCTGTGATAATGAGCTAATTATTTTGTTGAATTTAATTGAGCTTTTGATCCAACAACTTCAGATCAAATCAATTAGAGTCCATAATAAACACTAGTGCAATAAAGATTAATCACGCCAGGGCTTGGAGCAAAGCACGGGGACTCCTCTCTATCTCTATGAGGAGTCGAGCGATGTACAGCTTGATGCGAACATGAACCTCTAGGGATGAAAACGCGAAAGAAAATTTCTTAACACAAACATGAACCTCTAAGGATCGGATCCTTCTGCTTTGATCTTCAGAATTCTAGTTCCCAGAACGTCTTTTGGAAGATGGCTCAAGCAGTCTGGCTGTTGGAGATTTTGTTCTTAGCTTGGATGTCTTGCCGAGATGGTCTTATCTGTCTTTCAAATCAGTCAGCTAGTCACAAACTGTCTGTAATAGGTTGCAGTAGTAAGTCTGTCTGATGCCTGTTTTCTATCTTACTCTGTTATGTCCAAAAAATTGCTGTTATATATTCCGTCAGTGGTAATGGAAATGGGTTACCTCCGATTCAAAAAAATGACCCTCTAAGGATGAAAACGGGACACGAAATTCTCACACCGATAGATTTTTCTGGTTGTTTCTATTCTTTTCCTCGAATAGGTAAAAAAATCGTGTATTATTGTATTAAGGAAAAGAGTTTAAACAAACATATACAACGTGCTTCTACAAGCGTTGAAGGAGGTCGACACAGTCGAACCTGGACCATCCTAGCAAAATACAGATGTTTTGATATTATATAAAGGAAACAATTAATATCGACGCAGCTTTGTGACCTAGGAGGTGGCCTTGCGTCTTCATGACTACCTAGATGGTGCCTTTCCATCAGTTAGGAAGATCGAGCTCGCCCAGTCTCAGCTTCAGACGTAGTCATATTACTGTCAAAGAGCCTATTAAAGTTCTCACCTCCGAAGCGGATGGCGCAAATGGACCTTTGATATAGCCCATACGCTGCATGATCAACATCTCCTCTCGCTTGGAAGCCGGCACACAAGAGAGGTTAGCCGCCAACCGCTTGCTCCGCCACGGCAGCACTGGCTTAGCAGGAGGCTGCTTGGGAGGCTCGTGAATCAGTGGCGAGTCCCTCTTACACGTGACATTGCTGATGAAGCTGTCGAGGCATTATTTGTCGAAGTCATCGTTGCCCATAGCCTGGTGGGTAACCCCCGGTGATGAACTGGAGGACCATCCACCGAGAGATCAACCGTGTGTGTCTTCGGTGAATCTGCTGTCCACTGGAAGGTGCGCAAGGGTGATGTCCACAACTCACACGAGACCACCGTCGGGTCTACAACCTCCAGCTGGGAGGCCACCACCGCTGGAAAATATCTGAAATCAGTCTAAAACAATGACAAAGCCACTAGGAACGCTGCCAAAAAAGACACATGGGCCACATATGTGGCAAACTAGAAAGGTGGAAGGAACTGAGATGTACTTGAACAGACCACTATGGTCAAGGCGAGGTGGGATTACTGCCTTGCACGGCTGCACACCTGCACCTGGACGCACCATGCTACGCATGCAAAATTGCAAACACTGGCTGCCCAGCATGCATGTGGGCCACGGCCTGCTAACGCCCAACACATGTTGGATCCTAAAAGAAAAGGAAAACATGATCCGGATCGGGGTGCCAGCATGCATGCTAGTTTTTTTAGGGCCTTGTTTAGTTCGTCAGAAGAAAAGATTTTAAATATTATAGTATATTTATAACTATAAGTAATTATTATACAATCATAAACTAATTATGCTTAAATGATATAGGTAACCTTATGCAATTAGTTATTTTTTTTAATTTATATTTAATGCTCCAGACATGTGTTCAAATATTCGACGTGATAGCCCAAAAAAGTTTTTAGCCAGGAACTACATAGGGCAAGGTAAAAGTGATCCGGATTACTCGTTGGACGAAGAATGATTTTCCTGTGTCCCATGTGTTTCTTCACATAAATGGATGCGAGTCTGTCTACTGACCATTCGGATGTTTCTGTCCCTTCTTCAGTTGTTCTGTCCTTGCCAAACAACCGGTTATTTGAAAGCAACAAAACAACCGAATCATGTATGCTCACACATTTGGTTGTTTCGGAGCCCCCTAGTAACCGATTAACACTATGTAAAAAATTACAACTTACAGAAAACAAAAATGAATCACTGCCTCTTTAACATTGACAACATGGGAAAGCATATATACACATATACAATAACGAAAAATAACCAATTAACACTATGATGTTACTGTTGACAAATGAGGCAAGTCTATCCGTCATTCAGCAGTATTTTTCTCTCACAACAAATCAGCGAAAGCGAACAGACTGAGAAGAAACTTCTCAATAAGTGGATGCGTGCAAACTGACCGTGAAGGCTGACATACTTTGTAACCTCACGCTTGATCACAAGCACAACTACATAGAGATATTGCAATACTAAGCGCTGCTCACAAATATCATAGCATGGGTCCGTTCGAAGCCATCCATTGGACCCATGGTTCAAGGGGATTACTGGCCCCTAATACTGGAGTAATGCCTGAATGTGTTGGTTTGGCTGACTAGTCTTCCTGAACAAAATGCTTCACAGCTGGACCGTATGATCAAGATGTAGGTACCCATCTTTATACCTGGCTACAAAACAAAGCCAGAGCTGCAAGTGAAAGCCATAAATCTACTGTGCTTGTGTGTGTGTGGGAGCCCATCTCCAAGACATAAGGCTGTCTTCAATAGGAGACCTATTTGGGAACCCAAACCCAAAGTGGGTCTCCAACACAATACCTATAGCCTCTAACAGAGTACCCATACAGAAAACCCATTTTGAGTATCAGGAGAGGCATAACCCAAATTTAGGTATCCTCTCTCCTTGAGACCTATTTGCAGAGAGTGTTGTCTTTTAGGTCTTGTTGTTGGAGAAGACTAAAAATAGGTATGTAACTTTTTACCTGTAGCGCTACCCAAAGGACAAATGAGTATTGTATTTTGGGTAACGATTGTTGGAGATAGTCTAAGATCGAGTAGGCGACTTGAAAAAAAAATGCTCGTCTGCGTGCATGTGAAGCAGGTAAAAGCAAACACAACACGCTAGGAGTAAATGTAGGCTGAGAAACATCAATGAAGTAACTAGTATCGTTCAGGCAACAGGTACTATTCACATATTAGATGGATCACAAAGATCGGGTAGATCACATCATAAGGTAGTTTCACACTAAGAAAATAGCTCTGAAATGAACAATGAAACAAAACTAAAATTGACAATGAAGAAAACATTGCCTCACTCATATTCGGTCCCCGTATGAGTGAGGAGCCTATTGGGGGACCCAACTTATGTTTCATCTCTATAATATAATGAATCGCAGCTCTCCTGCGCTTTCCCAAAAAAACAATGAAGAAAACTGAAACGAACAATGAAACTGAACTCAAATGAACAAATTTTGAAAACTGAAAGCTAAATGAAAGCACTAACAAGTAAACTTACTGAAACTGAACAAAATTAAACAAGCTAACCCTGAATGAAAATGAAAAATTAACACACCGAAAATGAAAAAAAAAGGAAATGAACACTGAACTTAAATAAGACTGGACCTGAACTTCAAACTCAAAAAAAAAAACTGAACTAATAACTGAACTAGCTAAACCTAACCTGAACAAAAATGAAACTGACAAAAATATTACTTTTCTAGACAAATCAATGAAGACTGAACATGAAAAGAAACAGATCTTCTTGGAAAAAAAAAAAGAAAAGAAACAGATTATACTATAACAAAACTGAATTAATTTACACGCAGATTCTGAACTCAAACCAAAATGAGAGAAAGAACCGAACAAAAAAAGAAACTACAACAGAAAGAAAAGAAGACAAAACTACAACATGAATAATTGTAGTAAACCACAACATGAATAATTGTAGTCATTCAGACAAATAACAGGTATCTGAAACTAAACAATACATCAGGAAACTGAAACTTAATAGAAAATCAGCTAGCATTCAAGGTATCTAGTATCAGGTAACTGAAATTAAAATAAAACAAAGATAAATCAATGCAGTAACTCGTATAATTTCAGGCATCAGGTAGCATTTGAAAGTATGGTAAAAAGGCGGCAAGAGCTTTGCCGGGTTTTTATTAGATGGCAAAAACAAAAATACAAAATAATTACAAGGGGAACCGGCCACTAAACAAAACTCTAACTCGGTCCCAGGCCGCCTCCTTCACCTGTTTTCCCTGCCCACTGAAAACAAAGAGAGCTTCCTCTGAAGCTGAACACACACCACTGATCAAAACCTGACCTACGAACACAGCTATAGCTAAGATTGTTGATGCTGCTGGATTTCCCATGATTCATCATCGCAGCATTCAAAAGTATCAGGTGCATAAAAAAAGATCAAGAAGATTACATCATAAGGTAGTACAAAAATTAAAAAAAATGAAATGAACTTTTTATTTGGCTGGTTTTAGAAAGTCTAAGGGGTAGAAAATCAGGTTTTATAGTTTAGGGGGTAAAGTAGTCCACCTTGTGTAGTTGAGGGAATTATGTAAACTTTTTTCAAGATCAAACGGATAGAAAACTGGATAACGAAAGGGAACAAAACAACCGGGCAACATATAGCTTATTTCTCCGGATATTGATATTTGTCTCGTATACAACTATACATATCAAAAATCAAAAGTTTGAGTATTCAGATTTCATTCGCTGTCGTACTTTTTCTGTCAGCTAACAGTATTTTTCTCTGACAATAAATTAAAAATAGTACTTTCAGTCATGTTGAGATTCAAACATGGACTATCCATATACGGAACAGAGTTTTAACCCTCTCAGGACGGTCGGATATCAAGAAATATCCATCTCATTTTCAACACTTCTCATATATGAAATCAATGGTCTGTGCAGGTCTGGGACAACTGGAGAACAGGTTCGACAGCGGATGTGGTTGACCCATTGCTGTCATCAATAGTGTACCAAAAAGGCGAAGTCCTCAACTGCGAGGACGGACTCCGATGTGGAGCTCAGCACTCCGACCTCGGAATTGTTTAGCCCCAAAAACCAAAATCTTTTCAAAATTTCTCGTCACATCAAATCTTTTGCCACATGCATGGAGTATGAAATATAGACAAAAATAAAAACTAATTACACAGTTTACCTGTAAATCACGAGATGAATCTTTTAAGCCTAATTATTTCATAATTGGATAATGTTTGTCAAATAAAAACGAAAGTGTTACAGTTTCGAAAACCGAAAAATTTTCGAAACTAAACAAGGCCCTCCACATCTGATGACAGGCGAGCACCGTCCAGGCAGAGTCTCAGATCGCCCAAGCACTGGTGCTTGGAGCTCTGATCAACAGCCGTCAACGGAATGGCAACGGTTTCAGAGAACGAGGTGCATCCCAGAGCTTCAGCCGAGGTTAGATTTGTGTGCAGCACAGGGTGCAGAGCACAGGGCAGCAAGCTGCGCTCGGTTACCTCACGGGCAAGGGCAAGCATACCTTGCCGGTGAGTTCATAAATTACATTTCAGTGACAAATTAATGCGAAAGTCAGCATGAATTGAATTTGGTTCACTCCGCCTGCCAAGTCCTGGTCACTCGATAAGGAAGATTTTACCTATTCCAACACACAGAAAACCTTATTGGCAGTCCAAAAGGGGTGGGATACAGATTTAGATACCTCCAAGTATGAACAATGAAGGCATGCATGGATAAAATGAGGACAAGTGTAGAAACCTTGATCAATAAAGCACCTGTGAACAGAGACGTGCATCCAACGGTTTGACAAATGCCATATTAATGTATTATTATCGACAAACGGCTTCAGATCCTTCGCACAGTTCATTTCAATGAGATTTCAGCACTTCCACAAATCATTTCACTCATCTTTTTAAATATTTGTTGTTTGCCTTTTCCTATCAGCTCTACAACTTTTTACAATTGCATTCATGGGATATAGAGAGGTGAAATGAGCAGAGCCACCTCCATTTGGCAGCAACCAGCCATCACAACCTATGACAAATTGATCATAACTCTGATAAATCTTAGCATGGTTATGCGTCGGTGAGGAGTTGATGATATGGAATCAAAGAATCATGCATTGGACAATCGAAACCTTCACCATCTGCTTCTTTTCCTGTCATACATGCAGCCACACATGTAAATGACATGGTTGGTTTGCTGCATTTGCAGCCTTAGAATAACACCAATCATGATTTGTAGTAGGACCATGATTGTTTGTCCCAATGTTCCTTTCCTTCACCAGTGGAACAATGCATGCCTTGTCATGCTGAGACGAGAAATGGTACTGCAAAATAAATAATGCGATTATTAGTATTGACAAAACAGAACACTGATTTCAACCTATATCTGTTGCACTTGCCAATATCTGCCATATGTAAATTTTCAAATATATGCCATAACACTTTTTTTCAATATATACAACATGATTGTAGTTTTTCTGAGCCTATGTTAATTGGTACTCCCTCCGTTTCAAATTATAAGACGTTTTTTGTTTTTCTAGAGACATTGCTTTTACTATCTATCTAGGCACAGTATATCTAGATGCATATCAAAAACTATGTATCTAGAAAAGCCAAAATCGTCTTATAATTTGAAATGGAGGGAGCACCAAACAGAGGAAAATAGCAAAACAAAAGCCGCACCAAAAGCATGGATATACAAGAAGTTATGCTATAAGCTATTTATGGTAAAAGACAAATTCATTCTGGTATGCAAGAACCACACGCCATGGAGATCACCACACAGGATAGGATAGAATATATGCTCTGAAAGCATGACAGATTATTTATTTATTTATTTACTTATTTATTTTGTTATGGTGTATGTGAATAATTTTTCACTTTCTCGTAGTGCAAAATAAGATAAGTTCGGCACTGACCAATCAGAAAGATACTCAACACCAGTAAGAGGGTGATCCGAATAGAACGACCAAATTGAATGTTCTGTTGTTGGCCTTGTATATGAAGCCCACCCATCCGTCCAGAAATTCTGGAATTTTCCTTCCAACTTGTCAAATAATTTCTGCTTCTTTCGGCTAGCCCATTAAATCTCTGTAAAACATAAAAAACCACTGGATTCAGCAATTAGCTAAAGTGATAACACCGACAAACTTAATTGGATGTAATTAACTTTGTGGACCAGTCAAAAGGAAGATATTTATAAAACAGATTATGCAGTAAAAGAAACAAAATATGTTTGCCATGCATAAAAGTCAATGTCACATGTTTAACCCAATAAGAATGAAAACCAGCAAATAACAATCAGGATTTAGGATGTAGCAACATTTCATATTCAAAGTTCTCCCGCCCATGACTATCTTAAGAAATATCATAATATCAATTACTGTTTATAATACTGTAAGTGGCATATGGCCTGATCACAGTTTGTAGGTTCAAATCCATTAGTCATTACATTTCATGGAAAAAGCAAGGTTTGATTTCATTACTTGTTCAAACAAGGCATACAGCCATTAGGGATGCTACACTATTGAGTCAACATCTCCAAGGATCATTTGAAGACACATATATGATATATCAAATAAGTTGCTCTCAATAAGATCACATTACATATAAACATCTTAAATCTAGAATAGTGTGGGCAGCAGAGGAATCGTTATACCTGTGTTAATAAGGATAGAACCCTGAGGTCAAGATTATTTGATATACCATATCTTACTGTCCGATGTTCATCACTCTTGGGTTTCCACAAGCTATTCCAAAACCATCTCACTCTTGTTAAAGATTCTGTGCCTCTCCGGATGCTTGATAAAGCAGTTGTCTGACTTGTGGCCTGAACCCCATTTGCGTCTGGGGACAATTTTCTATCATCATCCCCCTCGCTACCAATGTCAATCTTCCAATGATCATTACCTGAACTCATATTTCTTCTAAGGCCATGTAACTCCTCAGCTAGACCACAAACATCACTCTTAACAGTAAAAATTTCTCTGCGTGGCACTTCATATATGTCTTTAATAATTAAAGTTGGATCACTCTGATCGTTCGGCACATTCTTTTGTCTAGATGGGGCATGGTTACTGCTGTCTGTTCTCTTCATTTCTGAATAGAACTCTGCAGGTGCTGAAAGGAAAGCGACTAGATCATCTCGCTCTTCATCATCTAACTTCACCCAGTTGAGCCCTTGTCTGCCATTGTCCATTAAAGAACCATTTATTTCTTTCTCTACACGAGAAATCTGATCCTCAATGGCTACCACAAACTGCCTACGCCTTGCCAGTGTACCCTCTTCCAGTGAATACTTATCGTTGCATGAACTTACAGCCCTCTCAAACTGTTCCAACTGCACAGACAATCACTAGCAATAATTAGCAAGACCACAAGTAAGCTACTAGTAGTATATAAAGGTTTAGGTAAAACCATGCCTGCCATTTTGCAGTTCCTAAAGCTGTCTGAAGCTCCCTTTGCAAATCATCCACCTCGTCTGAGCTAGAACCATCACATCGCTCGCGCATCCAAGTTCTATAGACAGATTCCATCCTGGAAGGTGAAATTGCCAAATTCGAGGAAAATTGCATTAGAATATGTGTTTCTGAATGCATTTGACTATTTACAAGTGTAAATGTCTGTTTCAACAAGAGTTCTTATTAAAATTGTCACAACCCAAGCAGCATTACATGGCGAAATTAACAGATAGAATTGTCAACTGAAGCAAAGTTGTATTCTACTTGATTAGAATAGAGCATTAATTGCCCCAGCCATATACAATACAAAATAGAAACATAAATCAACCCAATAAGATATGAGATGCCACCAAAGAAGCAGTTTTTACGACATCGCAATCTGAACTAAACCGAAAGAACGGACAAAACAGGAAGAGCCAGCAGTTCACCAATCAGAGCGCAAAGAAGCACCCAAATCTCATCTTACCCCAATCGACAACCTAGCCCAATAATCACTAATAAAAATAGTAGAAAAATCAAGAGTCTAGAGTTCACGAGTCAGCAAGGACCGCAAATAAGCACGGGTCAGCTCGGAATCCCCATCTTAAACACAGTACACCTATAATCCACAGCAATCCAACCTTCCAAAAAAGGACAATCAAAATTAATGGCCAAAACAATCGCCAAGCGGTAGAGATTGCACATAAAGTTCAAACTTTTGTAGCCCCGGGCGCAACGAATCGAAGCCAAGATGACGAAGGCACTCACAAGTCCGCCGACTCCTGCACCTCCTCGGCCGCCTGGAAGAACCCGTCCTTCTGCCACTGCTCGAGCCCTCCCGAAGCCGCCATGTCGGCAGCCGCCGCCGCTGCAGGCAACTGCAGATCAAATCAGGGACCAGACACCCGACCGACTCCAAGGCACGAACACCAACTGCGATGGCTCCGAGCTCCAGGCGCCCCGCCTCAATGTCGCGCGGCCAGACCCAGGCCAGCAAGCGGAGATCCCGCGGGGGGGGCTGCCGATCAGGAGCTGCGCACGCCAAGAAAAGAAGGCAGCGGTTGCTTGCGCGCTTCCGCCGCTCAGCGGGGGAGGAAGCGGAAGCGGGGAGATGAGGGAGACGTAGGACGGTAGGAGGGGCGACGCGACGACGGGGAGGAGCTGGCGTAGGAGGGGAGAGAGGGAGGGGGAAGTGAACTCCCTAGCTATATCGCCGCCCCTGCTGGTGTTGTTTGGTTTTGGTTCCTCGTTCTGGTGGCTTCAGGATGTCAGCCTCTTTCTTTTCTTCCCCACCACTACCAGCCTCAACCATATTTTTTCAGCACAAAGTTGACAGGTTTTAGCAGGGCTTCCACAGCTTTATGGGGTATTTTGTTGAGAATAAATAATTGTATATTCACAGTACAATCTATGTGACATGTCTCCTTTTATTATTTTCTCCACGCAACTGAGTAATTTATTCTGAATTACGGAGTATATTAATTATTATTAAATACGTCCTTGCATCATATATGTACATGCATACTCCATCTGTCTTGTAATATAACATATTTTGATATTTGAAATTTATCCTAAAATATAAGGGATTCAGGAAACAAAAATATATTGTTTACTAAATAGGAATACTTAATCCAGTATTTGCCAAATTTTTGGTATAAGAGAATTGAGAGCCCATCCTTTTAATCATGATGAATAGAATCAGATTTTAATAAATTAGAAAATAAAATAAGGTATATATATGTCTATTGCACTCTCTCTTATATTTTATTAAAGAATGGCTAGAATATGCTATATTTTAAGATGGATGGAGTATGAGCTTGTCCTTGCCAACATTAATGAGTTAACTCTCTTTGTTGGAGTTAAGCTTGGCCAATCATATTGCTGTTAAATCAAATAAATTACAAGACTCATAATAAACAATGTGTGTAATAGGAGATTAATCTGGTACGAGAAGTTGATTGGAGATGAACTCAGCTTAAAAAAATAGTTATCATGTACTCTCTCTGTCCCTTTTTAATTGTCGTTGTTGGTATGTGTGCCACAAGTTTGACTCGATTTGTAGAAAATACGTGCAACATTTGTATCTCCAAATAAATTTGTTAAAAAACTATATTCAAAGATCTTTCTAATAATACTAATTATGTATTATAAATATTAATATTTTTTAATATATAATTGCCGATAGTTGTTTTTCGGAAAGCACAAGCGACAATTAAAAATAGACCGAGCGAGTATGTTTGCTGTGAAGTTAAGAAATATAAAAAGACAACGTGCTCGTGTGTTCGAATCATAATAGACATGAACTTGGGCTTATACGGTCAAGCCAAGATATGAACGATACAACACCAGCAAAGGTTTTGTAGCTAAAGAAAGATTATATGCATTATCAAATTTGGATAGGAGTAAAGAAATTCTTAGAAAGATGGCATGCACCTTTTTTTGTCAAAGCATTGTTACAAGATAAGTATCTCCTGTCACACTCTTTAATTAGGTTATATTGCTACTGCAAGGCTTTATGGATCTCATTGTCTTTCTATAAACTCTAAAAATTTAAAATACAATACTTTTAAAGGCAGAGCCAATGATTAGCATAAACTTAGGAGATAGTCTTACACATTTTAAGATGTATTTATTTTTTATAACACCATGTTTAAGACTACTTGCTTGTGTCTTCGCTTAGAGTCAATGCTAGCTCATACTACTAGAGATGTTAGTAAAATCTCCAAAGTATGACCCTCACAATGATATTACAAAATACAAATTCTTAGCGTCTTCAATGATGTTGTAAGATCAGTGCTTCTGGGCTAACTTTGGAAGCTCCTGAAATTTTGAGGAACAAAGGGAGAGCAAATTGGGCCTTGTTTAGTTCCAAATTTTTTTGCAAAATATACACTATAGTATTTTCATTTGTATTTAACAAATATTATCCAATCATAGACTAACTAGGCTCCAAAGATTCGTTTCACAATTACAATTAAACTGTGCAATTAGTTATTATTTTTATCTATATATAATGTTCCATGCATGCGCCGTAAGATTTGATGTGATATGGAATCTAAAATTTTTTTGCAAATTTTTTTGGAATTAAATAAGGCGCTGGAAACGCATGAATAAACAATACTACTACCGGACAAAAATTAAATTATTCAGAAAAAAATAAAGTGTCGGCAGTTTGCGGCAGGTATGGCGCCAGCATGGGGCAAAACGGGTAGCGAACAAAATAGACGGTCGCTTTGATGGCGATAGTGACTCGTGCGGCCATCTCCTTGGATGCTGATGCGCCAGCCACCGAGACCCAACAGACCAACACACATGCTGCTGCTGCCTGCTACCTGCTGCAGCTGCTTTTATATACTGCTCCGTAGTACTATACTACTTGTGAAATTTAACTCTGATTACTTGCATATTGCTACAGTAGTGTTTGTAAGATAAGATATCTGTTAGAACTAAAATAACGATGTGATTTGATCAATGTAATCAGATCTGTAAGGATGGCAATCTGGCACAGTTTGATCATTAGAAAAATCCAAGGGAGAACCTTGAGCCATGATTACATATCATGTGGTTAGTTGTGAGGGCCAATCATTTTTAATCAGCTGGCTATGCTCTTGGTGTCTGGAGGCACCAACCAAATTATGCACCGAATGACCTGTGCTACAGATGCGCCGGTTTTCTCGTGTACGGTGTACCTGAACAACAGAACAGGTATAGCACTCCAACAACAAACAATGGTCTTATGCCCTGCGCAAGCAAGCAAAGCAATGCATCAATGGCGTGTGTTCAATGAGGATTCCTTAGTGGAGAAGCTAGGTGATTCTGCCGTCCCCGTCTTCCCTTCCGCAGCCGCCCTCCGGCTAGCCCCTGGGGCCCGCCCCTCTCTGCTCTTGGTTGCCTTCCGTCGTCGCTGTGCTCTACCCCGTCTACCCTGTGCCCGCTTTCCCCTCCTGGCGACAGCTGCCCCTGCCCTCTCCTCCTGCGGGGAAGGCTCCTGGTTTCCGGCGACCTCCCAAGCCTCGTGTCAGATCTGCTTCCCTCGTCTTCGTCTTCCTCGGTACCCTGTTTCACCCATGTTTTGTAATCCCCTTCACTGCTCCCTTTCCACCCCTTTTCTCTTTCTTTGGCTCTCCCTCACTGCCTCCTCCGTTACCCCGACATGGATCCCAACCACCCATCCATGCCGGTTCCCCCGTCGGAGAACCCCAAGCCACCTGATCCGAATGCTCCATCATCCACCGCCGCACAGCAACCCCAGCCCCCTCCAAGGTCGCCACCTCCGCCTCCAGACAACATGTCGCAGCCCTCGCAGCGTTACTTGTCTTCGCCTAGCCGCACTTCTGAGTTGGCGCCGAGTGCACCGAGTACTCTCCGTACTCCTACAGATGCTCCTCCTTCCCCGGAGCCCACCACCCCTCTTGATTTGGATCCAGTGAGCGAGCTGGAAGCCCCCACCACCTCGCCAACCACCTCGCAAATTCCAATTAGCCTCATGTCTGCGCGATCTGGAGTCCCTGGAGTCCCCTATGACTCTCCAAGAACTGCCTCGCAGTCCCCTGCTGCTACTCCGTCTCCGGTCTTAGCGGAGAGTGATACTCTCGCTTTCCCCGCTGGCGGATCTGGTCAATGGAGTGGTGCCGCTGACGGCATCTCCGACTCTGATTGCGATAAATCCGGTCCTCTGCTTACTATTGGTTTCGTCATCACTTCTCCTTCCCTGCTTCAACGCCTTGGAGCAAGTAAGGAGTTCATTCGCCTCGTCCAGGAGGGACGGTACCAGGAGGCGGCTGATCACCAAAAGATTCGCAGTATCCGAGCTACCCATGAGGCTGGCACCCTTTCCCAGGCACAAGATGGAAACGCTTCTTCAAAGGCTCAGGCGCCAGCCTTCAAGGCGCCAGGAGATAAATGACGATCTTGGCATGGAACTGCCGGGGGCGGGCGGCCACCTCCGTAGTTCCAAGATGCAGCACCTCGATCGCCTTCTTACTTCTACTAAAGCCATGGTAAGTTTTATTTCAGAAACTAGAAATGCAACAATTAACCGTACTGCTCTTATAAATCATTTTAATCTAACTGATGCTTTTGTAGTTCCAGCACTAGGCCAGTCAGGAGGCCTTTGGTTGCTTTCAAGTGCTGATATCAGTTTTAATGTAGTAGATCATGATCGTCATTCTATTTTTGCCATCTGTAATCTTAGTTCCACCAATCAGACTTTCGCCTTGATCTGTATATATGGAGACCCTCATCATCGTAGTACTCAGGCTATTTGGACTAGAGTTCAGAACTTTGTTCTTTCTAATACTAATTTGCCTGTTATATGTACCGGAGATCTTAATGATATTATGAACTCTAATGAAAAGGTTGGTCCATGTAGGACCAACCCTACTCGTATTAATCGTTTCTGTGATTATGTGAAGCAGTGTGGTCTTATTGATTTGGGATACAGTGGCCCGGCATACACGTGGACGAACAAGCGTTTCAGCTCCATTCCAACATTCCAACGTTTGGACAGATCCTTGGCCAATGCAAACTGGTGTTCTGCCTTCCCATCTTCCACTGTTTTACACTTGCCTATGCTAAAGAGTGATCACGCGCCCATTCTAACTATGTTTCAATCTTCCATTGCTAAAACTACTAAACCTTTTCGTTTCAAAAATTACTGGCTTTTGGAGCAGGACTTTAATGAAGTAGCAAGGAGCAGTTGGGATAGATCCGCCACAAGAACTTTCAACTAGAAAGCAATGTATTTAGCGTCTGACCTCAAGAGATGGAGGAGAACTAAACCAAGAATTAGTGATCAACTTGAGAAGGTCGAAAATGAGATCCTAGTCCAGCAGTCAAAACCTACACATTTACAAGATTACAATATTCAAAATCATTTAGCTATGCAACACGAACAACTTCTGATCAAAAATGAAGAATTTCATCGCCAAAGAGCAAAGAAAAATTGGGCCAATCTGGGCGACCGCAACACATCCTACTTTCATCAGTCAATCACTAAGAGGACAAGGAAGAATAGAATCAGCAGCCTTCAAAATCAAGACGGATCCTTCTCCACCACTCATCAGCAGCTAGCTGGCACCCTCACCTCCTATTTCACTACCATTTTTGCCACGGGAGAAAATGACGAAGGTAATTCTCAGGCTCTTACCGATCAATCTGACCATCATCTGGCAGGTCCAAATCACCTCAACCAGGACTTTGTCGACTACACCAACTCAATGCCAACTCTCCAAGAGCTGCACACTCTCCAAGAACATGCGCTTTAACGCTGCTTTTTACAAAGCAGCGTGGCAGTGGATTGGACAGGACATTCTCCAATTGGTAACTGATTTCTACACCTCTGCCTCCCTTCCCTCTGAGATTAACAGAACCTACATTGCCCTCATCCCTAAAAAAGCCCAGGCCATGTCTCCTCAGGACTTCAGGCCCATAAGCCTTTGCAATGTTTCCTACAAAATTATAGCTAAATCCCTAGCAGAAAGACTAAAGCCCCATCTTCCTGATTACATTCATGCTGCTCAAACAGCTTTTGTTCATAACAGACATATCTCCACCAACATTATTGCTACTCAAGAAATTATTCACTCCTTTAGCCTTAGTACTTGGAACCATATGGCTTTTATTCTAAAAATTGATTTAGCCAAGGCTTTTGACCGTATAAGCTGGAATTTTATTACCAATGCTCTGACAAGATTGGGCCTCTCTGATCACTTCATATCTCTTATTCAAGCATGCATCACTACTAATACCTTCTCTGTTTTAGTTAATGGACAGCCAACCGACTTCTTCAAACCGGGCCGTGGTATTCGTCAAGGCTGTCCTCTCTCACCTTATTTGTTTGTTGTAGCTATCAATGAGCTTTCCAAAAGTCTTCAACAACAGCTTCAAACTAATCAGCTCACAGGTATTTCCTTGGGACCCAATTGTCCTCCCATCCACTCACTCATGTTTGCAGATGATCTTATCATTTGTGGTCATGCATCCCCTCATGAGGCCAATGTCATTAAAAATGTGTTAAACAATTTTTGAAACATCTCAGGTCAAACCCCTAACCTACAGAAATCCTCTATTTTATTTAGCAAAAAGGTGCCTACAAACATTAGAGATTGCATTAGGCATATTTTTCCTGTCTCTGATCTTTTACCTAATACCATGCATCTAGGCCACCCTATTCTGTTCTCTCACAGTGACAGGAATAAAGCCTATAATTTCATAAAATCCAAATTCAGGGGAAAATTAACCACTGTTAAAGCTAACACTCTCAATCATGCAGGTCGTCTCACTTACATAAAATCTGTTTTAGCCTCTATCCCCATTTACTACATGTCCACTGTGCTCTTCTCTAAAACCTTTACAGCTCAGCTTACTGCCATCATCAGAAGGTTCTGGTGGGCTGGAGTCCAGGAAGAAAATGCTACTAATCCTATTGCTTTTAGATCCTGGGATGACATATGCCAACCAAAAGAGAATGGTGGTCTGGGCATTAGAGATCTTCCCACCATCAACAAGAGTCTAATTATGCAGGCTGCATGGAATATTGCATCAAAAAAGGATCAATTCCTCTCAGATCTTCTTAAGGCTAAATATTTTCATAACACCTCCTTCTGGAATGCAGGAACTACAGGCCCCGATCAGTTTTTTGGTCATCTATTTTACAGGTCAAACAAGAACTGGCCGATAACTCCATTCTCCAAATCCACAGTGGCAACAGCTCGATTTGGTCTACTCCTTGGTGCCCCATCTGGAACAATATTCATGACCATATCAATCTGCCTGTAACTCAAATCCCTATGCCGGCGGCTAAAGTGGCAGACTTACTTCATACCCAGACTAAAACCTGGCATCAACCTTTTATTCAAACTATATTTGATAATCAAGCCACTAACGCTATTGTCCAAATAAAGACTGTGCCCACTAACCTGCAGGAACCTCAAGACGACATCTTAAGATGGAAGCCGACCAAAAATGGAGTTTGTACTACCAAAGAAATATACAAGTACCTCTCTAATCAACAAAACTTTCAACTTCCAGTTGCCGGTTCTAGGAGCATAACACCACAAGAAAACTCCCTTCTTCAGAGGGTCTGGAAAGCTTCCAAACTTCCTCCTATCATCAAAGCCTTTGTCTGGCGACTCATCAGAAGGGCCATCGCTACAGGTGACAGAACAGCAAGGTACACCAAAAACAGTAATATCAATCAAAACTGCGCTGTTTGTGGTCAAATAGAAAACGATGCTCATCTATTCTTCCACTGTCACCTACCCAAAACAGTTTGGTTCACCTCTAACCCTAGCTTAATAACAAATGATTTACCTCAGGAACATGATGGAGTTCAATATATCCTAACCTCCTTCGTTAATGACAATACTCCTGACGACTTATTCAATAATATTTTCATTACTATGTGGTTTCTTTGGAAAGCACGAAATGATAATCGTTTTCAAAGAAAAACTTGGACTCCTAACCAAGTACACAGTGCCATCAAGGCCTACGCTGAAGCGGCTACCCCGACTCTTCAACAACAGCATCATACTCTTCAAAATCCCACTCAACCCATTGGTAATGCAATCCATATGCTTGGAATTTCAAACCTCTCTATGTCTATTCCAGCCTCTTTCACAGGAACCAGATGCTTTGTGGATGCATCTACTCAGCCGGATCAAGATCATCAGTTCATAAGACCAGCAGGTATTGGAGTGTTTTTCATTGATGTGCAGGCACAACCGCCGACCAAAATATTTATCAAGGCACGCATCGAACAAGTCTCCTCTGTCCTCATGGCGGAAACTGCTGCAGCAGCCGTAGCGGTGCAGCTTGTTCACCTTCTCCAGGCACACAACACCTGCATTTTTTCAAATTGTCAGCAGCTGGTGCTCTTCCTTAATCAGGAAAACACCACCCACCCCCCGGATTGGACAATCAAGCCATTCACTCAGGCCTACAAGAATTTTGCAGATATGGGTGCGACATCTATTCGGAAAATTCCCAGGTCTTCAAACTCGACGGCACACAGCCTTGCTACTCAGGCACTTAGACTTTCAGCAACCCATCCTCAATGGACTTGCTCTTCAACTGCTCATCTCGAGCAGTGTTCTGTTTTGAGTGCTCTCCAGAGACTTTCTATTACAGATGTACTCATCTCCACAGCGCTTTGCTGTTAATAATATAATAGCCGTTTGTGATAAAAAAAAACAAACAATGGTCTTGTTTACTTCTCAAAAAATTTTGCAAAATTTATCAGATTCTCCGTAACATCGAATCTTTAGACACATGCATTGAGTATTAAATATAGATGAAAATAAAAACTAATTGCACAGTTTGTTCGGAATTGACGAGACAAATCTTTTGAGCCTAGTTAGTTCATGATTGGACAATATTTGTCAAATACAAACGAAAGTGCTACTATTCCTATTTTGCAAAAATTTTTGGAACTAAACAAGGCCAATGTGTCCAGTTACTGCGGCCTTGTTTAGTTCAAACCAAAAACTTTTTAAGATTTCACGTCACATTGAATTTTACGGCAAATGCATAAAATACTAAATATAGACAAAAACAATAACTAATTGCATAGTTTATCTGTAAATCGCGAGATAAATCTTTTGAATCTAGTTAGTCCATGATTGGACAATAATTGCCAAATAAAAACAAAAGTGATACAATACCAAAAACTAAAAAAATTTGGGAACTAAACAAGACCACTGTCCTTTGCTTTCATGTTCAAATATGTCTGTAGGATCAGTAAAGATAAAATATGGTCGATTTAAAGTTGTACTTCTGGGGATTCAGTGTGCTGATTGTGTTTTTTATATATACAATAACTACTTCCTTTATCTATAAAAAATTTAATTATCATTTTTCAGTCAAACAGTTTGGACTTTAAATAAATTTATATAAAAAGTACTAAAATCTTTGATATAAAAAATAAATATAATTAGATTAGTTATAAAAAATACTCATGTTTTTTATAATAAATTTAATTAGAGACATAAATACTAATAATATTTATTATAAACTTTATCAAAGTGAAGCTAGTTTGATTCGCACGAATTATATAATTATATTCTCTTATGAACGGATGTGTTTATAAAGTTATAACTAGGTAGCGTGCCCGTGCGTTGCTACGGGACAAGTAAACTTTTATACTAAGAACATACGGATCGCATGATCTAACAATACCATAAAATTTTAAATACCGACATTAAAATAACATTTGATCTAAAAAAGTAA
>Ga0182004_10001010_pt1 | contig 19563 bp, 17 predicted proteins | sample Sormic07211540_1_FD_120479 | JGI IMG/M metagenome (GOLD analysis project Ga0182004, IMG submission 120479) | Endophyte microbial communities from Sorghum bicolor roots, Mead, Nebraska, USA - 072115-40_1 MetaG | ecosystem: Host-associated > Plants > Roots > Unclassified | place: USA: Nebraska...
AGCCTTGAGCTTCCCTTCGGCTTGCTGGGCTCGAAAACTCCCATGGGCCGCCTATAGGCCCTTCCGGCCTTCTTCCCTGTTCTCCTCCCCTTTCCCCCTTCGTGGCATTCGCCGTCTTCGGCTCACCCTGTCGGCCGCCGTCTCGTCTCGACTGTAGCTAGCGGGGGTTGCCGTCCGCCGCGTTCAGGAGCCATGCGGGAGGGGATGAGGGAGAGGGACAGAGGCGGGAGCCCGGATGCGTCGGGCCCTCCTCCCTTCCGCGGGCCGGCGTACAAGACGAAGCTGTGCGCGCTCTGGAGGGGCAGGGGCGGCTGCCCCCGCCCCAACTGCGGTTTCGCCCACGGCGAGGCTGAGCTCCGGAGGCCGCCCCCACGCGCCTCCTTCCAGCCTCGCCCTCGACCTGGTATGCACCACGCGAGCCTCCCTCCCTCCCTCTCGCTCTCATTCTCGATCCGCGCTTAGTTCGTCGTTTTAGGGCTTTGCATCGCTACTGTCTGCTTCTGGGTTTTGCGGTACCCAAAATGTTGTCGATTTTATGTCAATCTGTCGGATTAGGTTATTTGGATGGTTTCAATCCGAGCAAAGAGATGCATCTTCTGCCTGTTTATTGATCGAGTTATTGGGATGATTTGTTGATGACTGGAGGCAAAAGCCCAATGTTTCAATGCTAGTGGTGCAGCAAACACTGACAGATAGCAATGTGATCTGAATCATATGGTCTCAGGAGCAGAGCTAGCAAACAGGGAAGATAGTTGCAACTGCAAGAATTATATAATGGTAACAACTTGCAAGTGCATCCTTTGAGGATGTACCAATGGGTGTGCAAATGTTAATAGCTGACCATTCTGGGAGGCTTTATAGTTTCTACTCGTGGCTGAGAAGACTCTACACTTCAATTGCATAATAGTATGATGGTTTGGCACCTGAATCTTTTCTCAGTTCGTGTTATATCTTCTCGTCTTATGGTGCATATACACTATGATGATTCCTGTGTAGTGGTACTTGAACTGAGTGTTTGCTGTTGCAGAACACAAAAATCATCAACAAGCCTGATTTCATTGCAGATAATCTTGGCAATGGCATTGCTGGTTATTATTTTTATTTTACAATAGATGTCTCATGGGCAGATTTGTTGAGATTGACTGCTTTCAGAGGATGACACATCATATTTCCATCCTGGCCTTCTTTTCAGTTGGCAATCGGTCATTTATGATCACTTGAATGCTTAACCTGAATCAGAATAACTTAATATGGAAGATATCATACATTTTTTCTTCTCGATGAGGTTCATGCTATGGTCAGTGAGCTTTAACAATGCTGTTAGAAGCTTTTGCAACTAACTGAAACACGCCCTTTGAATATACTGCATCAAGCTATATCCGTGGCTTTATTGTTATCTGCCCTTCAAGCATCATCTTGGAACAGGATTTTTGGCAGTCATATGGATAACATCTGATCAAGTGAAGTTAAATTTGTTTGGTGCTATTGGAGTTTTGGGAGATTTTGTGTCATGATGATTGGAACATGATAGCTAATTATAATTAATTTTGGTGATTCCATCCAAATATACTACAGGGGATTGGTATTACAAGTATTGGATCTATTCTAAGTGGTGAATCATGATGTGTAATCATGCATTGGCATCTACTCTTTCATTAGTTGTATTGGCTCGTCTGTGTTTATGGCCTATGGTGTATTGATGTTATTGTGGACCCTCTAATTCTTGTAGCTAATTGAATAACCATATGGCTCAAGGTTTTGGTAAGCTTAATGGGTTTCTGTGTTGCCTTTTATCACTGCAGTTCCATCTAACTTTTGTTCTTCGATGGCATAATGTTTTTTGGGTAAATCTTTCACCTTCCTGGTTTGTAGGGAGAAGGGACTACAGAGATCATGAGTTTAGACTCAGGCCTGAGAGAAGACACTCACCTAGGTATTCCCCCGAAAGAGATGCCAGGCGTCGTTCCTTTCGTGATAAGAGACCAAGTTCTGAAGAGAGGGGTAATCATTTTCTGTGCACACTTGTGCCAATAAAAACTATCGGCCATTGTCCATTCTATCCTCTAACTACTCCCTGAAATTTCATTTGCAGGATCTAGTCGTTCAAGATCACCTATTAGGAAGAGGTATGTAGGAACGATTATTAGGGATTCATTTCAGAATGTGGCCATTGTTCAGTTTGTTGTGTGTTCAGTTAACTCTGTATATACTTAAATTTGTTTATTCCATCGGGCTAGTCTATCTTCGTGTGACATCATGACTTAATCCCTGATAATTTATTGGTTTCCTTTAATTTTTTTTCTCTGTGCGAGCTGCAATGTTAAGTTTGTGGTTTATGAGACCCTTTATTCTATTGTTCAACCACAATCTACCATGGAGTCTAATTATTATCCATTTGTAACTTTGGATGGGGGTGTAGGGTCTTCAGGGTTGGTTTAATCAAAGAGAGTTTTGATCTTATGTTAGACATGTGAACTATACACATGCTATTTTTTGCAACTTTTTATGGCTTCTGAAATTGCCTATCTTTAATTTTTTTCTCTGTGCGAGCTGCAATGTTAAGTTTGTGGTTTATGAGACCCTTTATTCTATTGTTCAATCCACAATCTACCATGGAGTCTAATTATTATCCATTTGTAACTTTGGATGGGGGTGTATGGTCTTCAGGGTTGGTTTAATCAAAGAGAGTTTTGATCTTATGTTAGACATGTGAACTGTATACATGCTATTTTTTGCAACTTTTTATGGCTTCTGAAATTGCCTATCTTTATGTTTATGTTCTATGGACTGTTCAGTGAGAGAAAACATAGCAAAAGTCCTGATGGTGGAAAAACCGATTCATCCATAAGTTATAGAAGTTCTGATAACGAAGACAGAGGAAAAGATGAAAGGTACTTAAGCAGTGATGAGAAAAATGGTCGTGAAGAACAAGTAAGTTTTAACTATGCGATCCATCAAATTGCCATGACAACATACAAGTGAATCTATTGCCGTATTCCTAGACCTTTTTATATATTTACATGTGCCCTGCAGCTGAAACAAATGCATCTGGACATGGAAGTATTGCGTGAAGATAAATCAAAGCTGGAGGTCAGTTATGATTTTTCAGGACATGTCTTACATATTGATTACTTATCACCTCGAGTTGTTAATATATCTGGAGGAATTGAAGCATGGATTCCATCAGTTCATTTTATTTGTCAGTTGATCACGGTTGTGATTTTATTAGTTACTCTATGATTCGAATTGTTCCCTCTTTTTTGTTATTTTTCTGCCTTAACTGTAATTATTGTGATGAAACTTTATTGTTGTGGAATTTCTCATCTATGTTACAAGACATTTAAATTAATCCATTAGGACCAAGTAGAACTTCTGTGGATGAGGACTAAGCAACAGTCCTGATCATCAAATTAGCATAATCAACCTTGGGTGTATATATAGATATTACTATTTTTCACTGGTTCACTATACCGCAGGCAATATTGGAGAAGAAGACTGATGAAGAGCGCAAACTTTGTAGCAGAGTAGAAGATCTTGAGTTGCAATTGAACAAAGAGAAAGAAGATTGCCAAAGGTCCTATATTCCTACAAAATACTTATTTTCATACCAGTTGGTGGGTTCTTCAGCATAAGAGAAGATCACCAAGTATTTGTTTCCCCCCTAATGCCTCCTTTTCAATTTAGGATGACCTCCAAAACCAAAAAGCTAATCAAAGCACATGGGCGTTATATAAAAGCACAGGATGATTTAAAGAGGCAGGTTTCTTTTCCCCATATATTAAATGTACCTGAACTTGTGTATGGTCTGAAATAAAACATAATAGCACTCCTAGTTTTAGTCCTTACATGATTGCCACATAGTTGTTCACCATTTTGAGGTCTGCAGGTCTCAGGCTCGCTTTGAGAGGCTAGCAGATTTGCTTGCTTCAGATATTTTGAAGCCTTGTACCAAGGAGCAGGGTTCCATCGGGATTACTGCTAATGAAGATCTATATACTGGTAATGAAATGAGCCCAAGTGACCAAAGGCAAAACCATGTTTCAGCTTCGAGAAAAAGACCTATTTCCCTCCCAACAAGTGAAGAAGCAAAAACTGGTAAACCTACCTGAAATCTTTGTAGACATAAATTTGATCCTGGAATGATATTGTTTATCTATATTGATCAAGTATGTCAAGATAGTTATTACCTATTCTCCACTTTCCCCTCTTACTGTTTGATGTTTGACATATCTCCTGTTCTCACACATGGGCATCATTATCTTGAATATGTGCACATTTTACTACTTATTTTTTTTCCATGTGCAAACTGTTCTTTTTCAGGAAAGAAACAGAGAGAGAATGACGAAGATATGATCCCAACATCAGAGAACTATAGACCTGAAGATGCTCTAGAACATGTCCAAGATAGCAAGGGAACTGATCTACCAGAATCATTTACAGTGAAGAAGTTAAGGGAGGGTGACTACGTTGATGTTGGAAACATTGTCTCTTCAAGCAATATTTTTGCGGATAGGGTGAGACATCTTTCTTGGATTAACTCATTTAGCAAAATTGTTTATAATCATTTACTAAGTATGTCATGATCTGTTGCCTCATTATGTTATTATTAGACGTTCTCTTTAATGCCCTTTGTTATCCTAAAAGCTCTGCAAATTCCATGGAAATTTATGTAGTTTTGTGAGTTTGGTATCATAGAATTTAGGAGAGGTTTCAGAATATGGTTCTCAGTATGCAGGCCTCACTAAGATATAACACTCAATTCTTGCGACGTCCGAAATTTGACACCAGAGACACCCAAACTTTGTTTAAGGTGTTTCTACCCCATTTTCTCTGCTTCCTTTCTTTTCCTTTTCCATTTTATTTCCCAACACATGTTAGTGGACCATTATGCAGTTGCCTCTTATCCTTTCTTATCCCTTCACACAATACATCTGGAGGCCGAGCACTGTCCACAGTCACTTGCTCTCTCTGGTCAATCATTCCCCGAGCAACTCACACTTTCTTCCTCCCTGTCACCTCCCACACATAGATCACAAGGTCCTCTCCCCATTGCAAGGTATGATCCGACCAGGCTGGAGTTGATGCACCAGACAGAGCCCATGTGGGCAGCCAACTCCTGACTGAGTGAGCCCCTTGCACGTCTTCCTGTACAGCTGCACCTGGCCCTTCCAGCATTGCACAAGCCAATGGCATCAAGGCTGTCCAGGTGGCATAATTGAGGCGCTAAACTTCCTTCTCCTTCTCCCCTTACTTGGTGCTGCGGCGCCCATACGTGACAGTGGGTGCCAAGTGCTTGATGCCATGCAGCCATCCTCCTATGGCTTCCTCTGGGGCTTGGATGTGGGTGTGGACAAGGCCGTGGCAGTTGTCAACAGCTTCATTAGTTCATGCACGATTCATGAGCGACCAATGCAGAGCTCAAACTCCTTGAAGGTGAGCTGCACCTTCTCAACCTTGATTCTGTGTTGCTTCCTGTTCTGGCATTTTGCCCACTCCACATTGCTGGTGCTGGCTGCTGCAGTGGAACTCCAGAGCAGCGGCAGGCGTCCTTAGGTGGCACATCAGGACGAGTGAAATTCAGCCGCGGGCTGGCAGTGGCACAATTCCAGAGCATGCTCAGGGTGCAGTCCTGAGGATGTGGTGCAAGGGTGATGGTGGAGTTCCAACCAGCACGAATGAGAATGGCAGCACAAGAGATGAGACAAACATGAGAGCCACACATCAATAAGTTGCACTCATGCTCTAGAGGTGTTTGGTTGCCTGGGCGAGCCTCTTGGCTATGCTATCCTTTGGGCAATCTTACTGAATGATTCAATAACTATGGAGGAACAGCTGTCTGTTTTTGTACAAAGACATAGGACTAAATCTACATGTAGCCATATAGGTCGCACCAGTAATGGTTATGGTGATCGACATTTCAATTGTTCAGCAATAATAACTTTATTTATCTATGTGTAGCCCCATGTTACCAAGTAGTATCCAGCAACTGGGCTATGATACCATTAATTTTCTTTGTTATCATCTATTATGTAGAACATGAAACAGACTATTTTAGCATGCCCTTCTTGGTCAAGCAACTCATTGATATGCATCGTATTATTTACAATAATTATGTCATGGGGCAAATCTTAGTCATGTACAAGTTGTAAAAATGCTTTCAGCTTGATCATTTTCAAGAAGTTTGCAGTGTTTTTTTTTTTTTTGGTCTGATGGATTCTTCTGGTATTTCAAGTCGTCTACATATATCTTCCTAACCTATAATCTATCTTTTAAAACATTTTAGTGTACCATGGAATATTATGTTGTAGTTTGCCCGACTTAAAAATGTATTTTGATTTTTCTCCATTGCTCTATTAGTGTCACCTTCTGTTTCGGATACTAACAGCTCATTTATTATTTTTGGAAGACATTTGAATATGTTTTGAAAATTAGCTTTTGTATATGCAGTTCTTGAAATAAACTCTTGACACTATGCCTTCTGTTTTTCATTCAGTACAAGGGTGACGATGAGGAAGTTGATGTTGATTAGTGAGTGGATGCTGTCAGTGGTTGATAATGATTTGAGCTTTAGGAAGCAATTTCAACAGACGACATCTATGCCAGCTTCTAAAACTACTCGTATGCCTTTTGCATCGTAGGGGCTGGTATATTTGGTAGCTATTTATGTGCTTAGACTGAGTTGTGATGCTGTCAAACGTGAGTACATTATTTTTCTTTTGTGTTTCGTGAGGCTCGAAGAGGATACTAATCTGTACTCGCTTTATGTATTATTCCTAGCCAGTTTGAATAGAGACTTTTGGATTGGTTGTGTTATTCTACCTCAGCCTCAGGTTACAAACCATGCATCCATGATTCATTTATCAACCTATCTATCATGAAATGTGTGCGTGATCCTTGAACTTGTGGTTCATAAATTCTAAGTACATGAATTCTGTTACTAGAGGTTCATAAAGTTGTGGACTTGTCAAAGTGCACAAAAAATGTTTAACAAGTTTGACTTGTCAAGATGGAATCTCCACATTGCCATGCCATGTACTCATGTTTGCAACCTTAGGGCGTTCTGAGCATTTTATACTTGAATGGCATTTAAATGATAACTATGATATGCTTGTCTTAGGAAATCAACATTATGTATAATCATGGTTTCTAAGGTGTTGCCTAGATGTCCAGACGCTAAAAGAAGGAAATGGGTGGCTCACCTTGTCTCATCTTACCTCCTTAAAAATCATTTGTATATAATGTAAATTCTTATGCTTGTTGGTTCCATTCATGTAAAATTTGTACTCTTATAAAGACTGTAAACGAGGCGCCCTTCTGAATTTACATAAACTCTAGAGGATCAAGTTCCTTGCGGTCGTGATGGATCACAATCCAAATTTCAGTAGACACATTTGCAGTATTCTTATACCAAGAAAAAGTCTATTCTATCTTCTTGAACTATCGTTTTTCTCCTTAAACTTTAAAACTATATATCTTACCCACTGAACTCTCAACACCATTCAAATTGCTTGGAGTGGATTTCAAGATGAGTTTGTCTTTTTTATTAAAAAAATCGTTAGGTTTCTAAACCACAAAAAAGGTCTAAACTTGTAAGAATTTCAAAAAAGAATAGAGAGAGAGAGAGAGAGATTGAGACATGACAAATCTAAATAAAATATTTAGAGCTCATGAAAATCCCTAGATGCTTAAAAAGTAGATATAATATCTCTAGGAAAATGGAAAACTATCCATAAAATCTAGAAATTTCTCAAAACATATAATAATATAATTGATATGCAAATATGTTTTCAAAAAAAACATAATACATGACTAGCATGAATCCATTCAATATTAATGTACGTTGCATTCGTGTTGGCTGTGTCTTATATTTAGAAGGAAATGGGTGGCTCATCGTCAAAAATATGATTAAAACATATGTTTATACTTCAAAAATTTTGTACTCATGTTTTGTAATTTTTTAGTTCTTTCATATATTTCTCATTTTTCTAGATCTAAATCATATTTTTGAAGTTTTTGAAAAAAAAATTGGATTTCTTAATACATCATTATATATCTAGAGTTTCTTCCCAAAATTTTTAAAAGTTGAGCGATATTTTAAACCTTTTAAGTATTTATTTATATATAATCTATATCTAATAACGAAGAGGCAAAATTTTTGCCAAGATTTTTTTTCTACCTACATGTATAAGATGTAAGACTCCTCTCTCTCTATAATAATCGTCGATCTAGACGTCATGATATATGAGCCCTCTATCATCCGTGATCTTACATGTAAGATGTAAGACTCCTACTGCGGTAAGGACGATGGAGATCGAGTAAAAAGACGAATGTGGAAAAAACAAATTTTGCTTTCCTGTCGTTAGGAGAGCAGTCTTTGATAACTTTTTTTCACCTATATGTAAGATGTAAGACTCATTTCTCTCTATAATAACCGTTTGATCTAGACGTCATGCTATATGAGCTCTCTATCGTCTATGATCTTACATATATGTAAGATGTAAGACTCCTAGCGTGATATATTCTGGACGATGGACATGGAGTAAAAAGGTGGAATTTTTTTCCTTTTCTTTTTGCTTCGAAGAGCCGTCTTTGGGCGATGGAAAACAGGTAGGAAAGTGCTGCCTCCCTTGCCGTGATTTATTTTTTTACCTGGTGAAATAACTCTGTTTTTCCTTATAAAGATAAAGATAAATAGTAATATAATATTATGGGGTTTTAAGTTTGATATTTACTTAATATACACAAATATTTGAATCAAGTTGTTGGTTTTAATTACAAATAATAAAATAAGTAATATGACATAGATTAGTCGATGATCTAGTTAATCAATCTGTAAACTGAAATCTTGAGCAGTTTCACGTTCAATCTAATCAAAACAAATGTTTCTCCAAGCTGTCTACACATACCGATGCAAAATATCTGAAATGTCTACATATACCAGTATGACTTTCAACAAGGTCTGCCATGTAGAAACTAAAACACGATAACTAAATATTAAAGTTACATATTTTTATGGATTCTTAAAAAAAAAGTCACATAACTTGATATCAAAATCTACAAACACATGGACAATCAGTATAAAAACTAAAATTATGATACTTTTGCGAGTAAATATTTCGTTCTTTACAATGGAAAAAAATGTATCAACATTGTATTTTAATTCAATACATAATTTATAGAATATCGTCAATATTAACTTATACTAGAGATATCATGATCATCATAAAACATAAAAATATAAATAGTAAATAGATATATAACATCGTCATCTTTATTTTCATTAACAAGCCTGTGTGTTTGTGATTGTTACAACAACCACTCACAACATCAAAAGTAACAACTATAGAAATTAGGTTATTGTGGTCATTGCAGTTGTGCAAAAAGTTAAAGCAAACAAGTTAAATATTTGATAGCTTTTCTCCTGTTGCAACACACGAGTATGTTTGCTACTATAATTAAATAAGATAAAGTCGACTTAAAACCACTCCAACCCAGATCTTCCATTGAGGCCTTGTTTAGTTGGCAAAAATTTTGGATTTTAGGTAATGTAGCATTTTTGTTTGTCTGTGGCAAATATTGTCCAATCATAGACTAATTAGGGTCAAAAGATTCATCTTGCGATTTACAGGCAAACTGTGTAATTAGTTTTTGTTTTCTTTTAAATTTAATACTCTATGCATGTTCCGCAAAATTTGATGTGACGGGAATTTTGAAATTTTTTTGGGACTAAACAAGGCCTGATTGGTGGGCCTAGTGGATCACGAAAACGAATCGCCATCCTATTGCATGATGGGCCGATTGGAGTCTGGTCCAGCGGCCTTTTGCCCTCTGCGAGGCCAGCGTGACACCTCGCGAGCTCTCTCGGCCTCGTCTCCTCTCCCCCTGTCTCGTCTCCGCCGCCGCCGCCGTCGCCGTCGCCGGCTATCGGAGCCCTACCCTTCCTCTCGCCGGAGCCCCTCATGGACCGGCAACCCCAGGACTACGCGGCCGCGGCCATGGCGTACGCGCAGGGGCAGCAGCCACCGCCGCCGCAGTACGGCGGGTACCACCCGCAGGCGCCGCCGCCTAAGTACCCGCCCCACCCTTACGGCGCGCCGCTCCCGCAGTACCCGCCCGGGCCCTACGCGCGCCCCATGCCGCCGGCCTACTCGCACCTGCCGCCGCACCAGCAGCCGCCTCCCCCCTACGCGTCGCACCCGCCGCCGCCGCACGTCTTGTCCACGCCCTCCCCGCCGCCGCACCACCCTTACATGCACCCGCCGCCGTTCGAATCCGCCCCGCCGCCGCCGGCCGCGCCCCCCGCCGATCCGGAGCTCCAGAAGCGCATCGACAAGCTCGTCGAGTACATCGCCAAGAACGGGCCGGATTTCGAGGCCATGATCCGCGACAAGCAGCACGACAACCCGGACTACGCCTTCGTCTTCGGCGGGGAAGGTCACGCCTACTACAGGTACATGCTCTGGCTCTTGCCGCGCCCGCCTGTGCCGTCGCCCTACCCGCCGGGCTCGATGCATATGATGCCGCCTATGGGCCCTATGATGAGGGGGCCGCCGATTCACCAGCCGGGGTACCCTCCATTCTATGATCAGCACCAGCAGTTTGCTGCTGCTCACGGCCATGGGGACTATGAAGCTGCGGCACAACCGTTCAAGGGACTGTCTGGGGCGCTCCCTGCTGATGTTGCTGCTGAGCTGCAAGATGTGCTTAACAATCTTAATGGCACTAAGGAATCAATAAAGGGAGCAAAGTCATGGTTTATGCAAAGATTGCCATTTACGCCGGCTCTGGCTGAAGCTCTTAAGGAGAGAGTATTTGTGTTGGAGGATTCAGAGCGGCAGCTGCACATAATCTTCCTAGTGAACGATATTCTTTTTGAAAGGTATGGCTCGATCTGTTTCCTATCTTTATTAAAATAGGACTGCTTACGTTATGCCTTTTCTTTTTTAGTTGTAGTTCTTGAGTTTAGAAATTGTCCTTATGTTCCTTTTGATGAATACTTCAGTTATCATGCTGACTGACATACCAGTGCATGAAGTGTCATCTAATTAGCATATATATTGTTTTCATATCTCATTGCTGTAGTGCAGTAGCTTGTAGAGTGACTAATTCATATTTCCAGTATCCACACTATAAGCACTCACCAAATTGGGAGTACTTGATGCAATCTTAGTTCACCCTAATTCATTTGAAACACTACTAAACTTTGCTAAGGCCAACATTTTAACATTGGAATTTGGAAGATAATTACTTCTTGGCAAATAGAAGGCCTTCAAAAGCAAACATACTTTTGTCTTTTGACAGATTATAAAATCGATAAACATAGAAAAATACCCAGGTGCTTTGTTTCATAATGATAAGAGATCATATATGATATATCTAGTAATTCAGGACCCTTTTCTCATGCGGATGAAAGTGGTACTCCCCAGTTTGTTACCATTTTTTGGTCCATTACAAACTGCAGTGCTATAAAAATAGCAAGTAGCACCCAGTTGAAGCTGTGATATGCTTTTCTAAACGATATTCTGTTGTACCAAATGCATACATCCTTTTGTTTGGAGGGTCCCTGACAAGCTTATGGATACCATTCCGGATGCCTTTCTGCTGGACAAATTGGGACAGAATGTTTCGGTACCAGACAATATCTGTGTACGATGTACCATTCTGTAAATACATTTATGTTTATTCGTAATTATTAGCTTATAATTATTGTCAACTAGCAAATATACCTGTGCGTAGCAAAATGAGAGAAAATCCCTCATAGTCTTATGCCGGCTGGTGTGAACCTTTGTTATCAACTGGTACTGGCATCCACGGAATGCTAGATTTCGCCTGGTACAGCCGAAATTCAGAACCATGACCAGTACTGGATTTGACCTCTGTTGCGGTGGTCTGAGGTAATCCAGTTGTTCCGGACTGTACCAGAATGAGATTTAACACACCTTTTCTCAAAAAGCTGCTAATGCATGACCATCAAATCTAGCTTCTGAGAATTTCAATGTGCACATGACTTGTAACTGCATCACTGATTTCTGAATTTGTTTGACATTCTACAGCTTACAAAGGCGAACTAATATTCGGGACCTTGACAATGAGGCTATTGCTTTTAAATCCGTACTGGGTTCCATGCTTGCAAGGGTTTACAATAATTCACAAAGTAAAGATGACAACCAGACTCGCATTGAGAAAATCCTTCAGTTTTGGGGTTCAAAGGAAGTTTACGACCAGGAAACAATTGCTAATTTTGAAAGAGAGATGAAAGGTGCCTTGCCTTATCCTTTGGTGCCACGACATGTTTCGCCAGATCCCTCGACCTTTTCAGGTATCTCCTTTTTTTTGTTATCTGATGATGATGCTAGCTTTTAAATAAGGACGCTATTTTGTATTCTTTCGGTACTTGACCTATGAGTTCCACATGATTACCATTTTTCTTCATTTGATTCATCAACTCACATAGCTGTGATCATGATATGTTGATCCCTGAAATTTTCTGCAATAGTAGCTCTGGACTGCAGTAGCTGCTATATGTTCTAGCCATTATTTAGAATGATTCGTAACTTTCTAAAATTCGTTCCTGGAAACCTATCTGGCCCATCATCTAATTAGAGAACTTTATTCTCTGGCTGCTTACGTATGTTTCTTCTCAGTTAAATCATTCTATCGTTAGACTCTCTAGTGTTACAATGTCTATTTGGAATAGCTTTTTTAATGTAATGCCCATTTTACTTTTTTGGGGAGCAAACCTAAAAGCTGCTAGATATTTTTGCAGGATCAGCACCACTGCGCTCAAAATGGTCCTCGGAACCTCCAGAGAAGGATAATGCAATCCATCCTGTTGCTGGTGCAACCCAATCTGTTCCCTCTGCACAATTTCCAGCAAACCAACTTCCAGCTGGTGTTTATCCTCCTGTAGGCCAAACTACTTTTGCAGCATCTTTGCCAGTGCAACCATCGTTAATTCCCTCTGTGGCTCCTCAAAGCACTGCTCCTACAAATGATTCGAATCCACCTCCTTATCCACTCTTCCCCCCTGGCCTCATTCCCGGAATGGTTCGGAAGATGCAAATAGGTAGTGGAGTGCCTTACTCTCCCTTAAGCCCGCTTGACATCCCCACAACCATCCCTCCATCAACCGTCCCAGAGTCTGAGATCCTTGAGCGTGTATCGAAGTTCTTCAGTGATATTGGGGAGGTAAACCCATCAGAAGGTCCAATGAGACAAAGCGAGCCCGGTGACTACGATGACTACGAGAGGGAACTTCCTGCCCGAAAGGGAGGCGCTTGCATTCCTCCCCCACCGAATCTGCTTGTCACAAACCCTGAGACAGGGATGCGTGCTGATGGTAGCATTGACAGTAAACCTGGGTCCAGTGGTCGGTTGGGTCTCGGAGCTTCTGCCGATCCAAATGAGGTGAGCCAGTATGATGATGTATATTCTTCTTATCGGAAGCAAAGGAGCACAACGTATCATTCTTCCATCACTGCTCGCTCATCGACGGCAAGGTGAGGGCAGCAAGAGATGCTTCAAGCACCACTTTTTCCAACATTTCAAGGTTATGCTGTATGGTTACATGAGATCACGAAATTGTAAGAACTATCCTGTCATTATTGTGCGATGCAACTTTGTATGGCAAATGTGATCTACAGCTTCTTAAATCCAAACGTAGCTAGCCCAGTTGCAAATTATGCATGTTCCAGGGATCTATTCTTTACTCGTCCTACTATGGTTTACTCCCAAAATTTAGGTACTCTGGAAATTTATTGGACTATAATTTTTAGCTATGAAATTAGAAAAAAGTCTACGTAACCCCCTCAACTATACAGAGTGGATTACTTCACTCCAACTATAAAACTAGATTTTGTACCTCTTGAATTTTATAAAACCGGTCAAATAACTCCCTCGAGCGGTTTTCGACGCTAGTTTTGCTACAGTGATGGTGATTTTATCTTTATTTTTTTATTTAGTTTCACTGAATCTTTATTGGACTCTACGTGAGTCGATCTACATAGTGAACATATAATTTGCTATAGTTTAGTATAAATTTTTTACTATAGCTTTAGATCTATGTTTAATTAATTGGAATAGTTCATAAATTTAAAGTTATAATAAAAATTTTGTACTAAAACATACCATCTCTACTATAATTGAAATCTTCTCTAGGCAAATCCCACCTGCAAGATCAACGACTCACAGCACATGTCCTACAGATTTGACGGTCCAGATTAGAAGTATGATCACAACCTTACACACGCACACCTCCGTCAATCACAAAAAGGCCGCAACACACGCACGTCCGTCATCCTGCCGGCCTCCTCCAGGATCGCATCTGTGTACCAACGGGCAACGGCGATGACAGCCGCCAACAAGTCCTGGCCCCTCAACAAGGTCACCAACGCCGCCCACTGGGACGCCGAGGACCTCTTCGGCCGCCTGTGCATCATGGGCGATGCCGCTTTCCTCTCCTCTGGCTTCCTGCCGTGCGACGCGCCGGAGACGACGCCTTGGTCTGTATCCAGCCGCTACTCGGTGCCGCAGTTGGCCCACCGCGAGGGCGGCCGCGGCAAGATCACTGTCGACGCTACGTCGACAGCAACGGACGCCATCTGAACGCTCGAAGGGAGCGGCTGCCGCTGGCGGCTTTCGCGCCCGTCCTCTCGTGCGGCATGGACGACGCGGCTCGCGCACTGACGATGTCGTCGCCGTCGCCGCCGGATGACGACGCCAATGGCGGCGCACCGTGGCTCTGGAAGCTTTTCACAGATCAGCTGTGCCGCCGCCTCTTTCTCTCCATCTGCCACCAAAGCGACGTGCCGGTGTTGCCTAGCTTCGTGTGTCTTCCCGTCGACCTACAGATGGTGATCCTATGTAGGCTCAGCTCCACGTCGCCGACTACGTCGCGACGGTGGAGTGCGCTAGCAAGGAGCTGAGGTGCCTCGTCGCCGACCACGACGCCGTGCTCTGGAAGGCCAGGTACGAGTCCATCAGATCTCTGAACTCCCATCGTCAGCAACGTGTCGAATACAGATCACCACCGATCTTCTCCAACAAGGAACCACCGTACTTCACCAACGAGGGCATGCCATTGATGAGCTGGAAAGAGAGGTACACGATGGCTAGATTGCAGACAATGGTGATGTCAAGTTGGCGGTTCAAGACGACTCCCATGCCGACATGGAAGCCATGGGTGCCGTCTGCAAAGCGAGCAAAGCTACAAACCATTATAGATATGGTGCACCGACGTTGTGGGCAACATAATTCACCGCAACACCATGATCATCGACCAGAACAACCGAGGACAGTTGTGCGGACAAGTAGTGATCATGGATGGAGAGGCACCACTGTTGATGACAGAAGCAGCAGGAGAACGATGGCGACGGTGGTGTTGTGCAGCAAACCCTATAGGAAGGGGAACAGTGTTGGTGCGGTGCACTCGCCGTCTTCCCGGCACCGATGGAATCACCGGTGACGACGGTGTGGTCACCAGTTTCTGAACAGGCATGAGTCGAGCTGGAGGTCTTTTTTGCACTAATAATCAGATCCTTCATAGCAGTAATTCTGCTGTATTTGAATACTCAACTCGGTAATTGCATTGCTTATTTTTGTCAGGCTGCAAAATTTCTCCGTAGTTCTTGCTGGAAAAATACTTTGTTTAATTTACTATGTTGGTTATTGTTCCCTGACGACTTGTTTCTGCAACCTCAATTTTATTACTCCCACAATTCCAAATTATAAGACATTTTATCTTTTAGGTTTTTGCTATGCATTTAGATATACACTATCTCTATCTCTACTATAATTGAAATCTTCTCCAGACAAATTCCACCTGCAAGATCAACGACTCAGCACATGTAATTTTTATATGTATCGCTAAAATAAAACCGTAGCTAGGGAGATCGCGGTGACCGTCGGGCGGCCGGCACCTCCGCGTGCTACCGATCCACGCAGGCCTCCTCTGCCACGGGCGGTGGTCGACGCGGTTTTGCACCTGGCCGTGGTCACGACGCTTGGCTTCCTCTTGATCCGGTACCTTAGGCTGCTCGTCCTTGAGGCGGGCGTGCTACTCCGCCACCTGGCCACGCGTAGATCCTGGACCAGCACGCCGTGATTGCGCCGTAGACGGAGGTCAAGGGCAGGGGCATGTCGCCGCAAACGCGTGGTCAGGTTCGTCCTCACATCTACCCCAAACGCGCTGGGGTTCAGCGGCGGCTAGAACGAGTAGACTGATATGAAGGTTTGAGCTGTTGTTGGCGTCGGCGAGCAACTGCCGCGGATCGAAGTGGAAGAACATCCACCACGACGGCACGCGGTCTTCGAGAACCCTAACGGTTGCACTGCCGATCGCGATCCATTTTCGTACATGCCTGCACAAGGCTTGCCAGAACGGATCGCGGGGATGAGGGCAGTTCCTGGCCAGAGCAAAGCCAAAAATACAGGTGAGCAATTCATTCAGAAAACGAATTTAATCTGATGCTGCACTGCTGCTCGCTACGGTACTTGATTTCCTTTTCACTACGGCACTATCCTAGCTGAATGAGAAGAATTACAAGAAGACTAAGGTATCGGATTGTCATTCTACTAATGAAGAATAAAAAAGCTGATGAAAGGAAGCAGTAGCTCAACAGGTGATCCATGTGTGCGTTCTGCATTTTTTTTCTTTCGTTCTTCTGTTCGCTGCCTTTAAACAAAAAAGAACGTTTCTGCATGAATAAATTTAAGCCCCTAAAGCCGCATCATCTAATTTCTCATTACAGTTTTAACAACATGAGATTGCCCTGGAACTTCAAAAGAGGACATTTTGTGACGTCATTTTTGTTTCTTGTGCTGATCATATAGGTAGACTAGAGAGAGGATCAGGCACAACCATGGCATGAAATAAAAGCCGCTAAACCCAAGGTAACCTTCAAAGATCTAAATTATAGTTGTTAGAAATTTTCTAATTAAATATACTGAATTCTCACATTGATCCTATTTGCAGTGTCTCACTTTGAATTCTCACTTTTAGCCTATTTTTTGTAAACAAGGAAAATATCCAACCAGCTGCAGATGGGGATCATAGCCATGGTGGCAGTACCACGACAACCATGATAGGAAGTAGAATATCTATGGCTAGCGGTAAATATCAGCTACATAATATGTTTTTTATTTATGTGAAAGAGCCAATTTATCTTAATCTTTACTGTAACAAAAAAGATAATGCAGATGGACCAAAAATCACAAATTATATTGAACGATGATAATACTGAAGCAATTGCAACTGCGGAGAGCATAGCCATGGTGGCCTTGTCATAGAAACCACGACAGAAAGTATACTACCTTTGTGCAGCAGTAAATGTCAAATATAGAACTTCATGCTTCTTATGTCACCAAGTTTCTTTTTTTGTTAATATCTCTACTACTATGACTGACCTCATAAAAATGGTACTCTACACAGATATTCTAACACTCGTTGGAGAAAATGAACATGCAAGAACGAAGAGAATAGCTGAGATGACCATAGAATAGTTAGAAACAAACATTTCTGATTGGAATTGATTTTGTTTAATAACATTCCCAGATATAGCCGTAGCGTTAGCACGGACATTGTACTAGTATTATATGTTCACTGTGTAGATCGATTCATGTGGAGTCCAACAAAATTAGATTTTTTATTTTATGATTTTTCTGTGATTTACTATGATTTTTTAAAATATTTAGCGGAAATAAATAAAAAAGAAAAAGACAACCGCCATACAAAACCAATTGAGGTTATTTGATAGTCCACTATAGTTTGAGAGAGGTACGTAGACTTTTTCATACTAAATTATAACCAATGGCAGAGTGCTTCTATAAACACGAATCGAATGATGTTGTTTTTTTAACAAAGTTTACATCTTGTAGGCTGAGGTCTTGTTTAGATGCATTTTTTTTTTGAAGTTTAATACTATAGCACTTTTGTTTGTATTTGACAAACATTGTCCAACCATTGACTAACTAGGCTTAAAAGATTCGCTTCGTGATTTACATGTAAATTGTGCAATTAGTTATTTTTTATTTATGTTTAATGTTCCATACATGTGTCCAAAGATTCGATGTGATGGAAAATTTTATAAACTTTTAGAATTTTGGGTGTATCTAAACAAGGCCTGATTGTCACTTATAAAAGAAAAAATGGAGTATCACCTTGTAACAGGAAATGTAATACTCTACTTGGGTGCTTGTGCAAGAGATACCGCAGTAAAATAAAACGTAGACACGCGTGGGTTGGCCAAGAAGAGAGCCACAACGTGTATAAGCACGAGACAAACACTGCTGGTAGAAAAAATACGGTTGAAAAGAGAAACGAATAGGCTTAATAGGATGAAGAAGCATACAGCACAACACTATACAATACAACTCAGCGCACTCGTGTAAAAAAGTAACTTGATGAAACATAAACCGATGCACATACAGAATAATGGACACTTGCACCATCAATGAAAAAGCAATTTTCTTGAGGGTTTAGTTTTAGCCCTCAAGGTTGAATTAAGATTCTAGTAGAGTTGAGATCTCATATTTCTGGTAAGTATGGGAATGAGAATATTCCTGCATTGTCTAATACTAAAAAAATCTAGCGTATTAGCTAATGCAGCACTGAGCCGCTTTGAGGCTTGAGCACTATACAAGCCTTTGCTTAAGCAGACAACCAAATGAGTAAACTGTACTTCAATTATGCATTTTTGTAATACCGAAAAATATATGGGGTTCATAATCTATGGCATAGGACCAACCATGTTGTATATAGATTGTCAAAATGCCCAAATAGAAGCTTGAAAAGACATGACTGAAATTACTATTTACTGATGTGTGAGATGGTAAAGGAGCATGATGTAGGTAGTGATGGTGATTTTTTTAACACTATTTTTAAATCTAAAACCATATATATTTTTTTAAACTAACTCTTTTGGTCATACCATGCACGACGGTGCGGCAAAACCACACTGCCACGCCATACATGTCAGCGCCACACTGCAACGCCATACATGTCAGCGCGGCAAGACTGCCACTTGGCGACTCGCTAATGTGACACAACTTAGAAAAAATATATTTTTCAAACGATTATATGAAAATTGTAACACACCAGATCTATAACTTTATAGTTTTAAGCCTTTTCATTTAAGGTCGTTAAGATGCTAAAAAAATAATATAAAGTTTCAGCTTTTTATTAATCGCATACAAACGCTTATCGCTTATCGCTTTGGAAAAATCATATCTTTCTTATATGGTACCACAAAGAGATACCTTTTATATGAAAGTTGTAGATATTAACAGGATCTATAAATTTATAGTTTTAAGTTTTTCAATTTAAGATCACTAAAATACTCAAAAAATTAATATAAAGTTTCAGCATCGTATTAATCGTATACAAGCTCTTATATTTTTGAGCATTTTAATGATCTCTAAGGTAAAAACTCAAAATTATAAATTTATAAATCTCATTGAGATATCTTTATTTGGCACCATACGAATTTTCTAAAGTGACAAACACTTATACATAATTAATAGTTAGTTGAAACTTTATATTATCTTTTTTGAGCATATTAATAACCT
>Ga0182004_10001011_pt1 | contig 19551 bp, 13 predicted proteins | sample Sormic07211540_1_FD_120479 | JGI IMG/M metagenome (GOLD analysis project Ga0182004, IMG submission 120479) | Endophyte microbial communities from Sorghum bicolor roots, Mead, Nebraska, USA - 072115-40_1 MetaG | ecosystem: Host-associated > Plants > Roots > Unclassified | place: USA: Nebraska...
ATCCCTTCGGTTCAAGGATGATCTTAGATCAGCCTTTTGTTTTTGGCTAGATGCATTTAGTTAATTTCTTGTTGTATGTTTGTGCTCTTTTTTACAAAATTTATAAAATGAAGTGTTGTGGGGATTTCCCCCACAGTTTTTGCCTTCAAAAAAGATAGGTTTGGTATATAAATTTTTAGAAATTTTCCTGATGTCCTTCATTTGTGCAACTTAAGACATGCCTTTATACATCCAATCAAAACCACTTTATTTGTTTCCACAGGCTTACATAGAAGCTATAATCCTCTTCCATTTATTGGAGGTAAATGTATAAGGATTTGGTAGCCCAGGTCATGCCTGTGTCTTCAGGTTCAATAGAGCATAATATACAACTGTTGATTATAGGGCAGAAACAATTAGGGTTTGAGGGCTTGCCCTCGTCCAGGGGGTAAGGCCCTCCTTATATAGGGAGGTGGGATGAACTGTAGCCCTCGGATCAAACCGACCTTCATTAACGGAAAAGATTAAGCCTCAAAGTTGGTTTATCCACAATCCGCGAACTCGCTCCTAATTGGTTGAAGGGAGAGGGTGGGTGCCCTGCTTGCTGGCTCTGGCCTAGGCTCCGCTCGCCTTCTCCTTTGTTCTGGTGGCTTCCTGAACCCTCTAGATCATACTTGTCTACATGTTGGCTCATTTCTCTCTATGTAAACATGACATGTGGGCCTCCTTTGGTCATTTCTTGATCACCCCCTGCATAAATAGACATTCACAAAAACTTGTTGAATTCTGTCAGTGGACCCCCTATATCTATGTTGGTGATTGCTTTTAAGACCTTTCTCCATTATCTTGTTGATATAAAAATGATACTTATCTACCATCAACACTTATGAAGAATTTATTTTTCTTGCTATCAAACTTGATGCCATTCTTGTGAAGATTATTCATCATCTTGGTGGTCTTCTTCACCATGAGAGCAAGACTAGCATCATCAACTTCACCAACACTTGAGTTGTCATGAATGACCTTGTCTTTGCCTTTTGTTTGATGGCTTGCATTGAGAGCCAAATCTTTCTTCTTGGAAGATGAGCCATCCTCAAGAGTGAGATGCATGTACATCTCGTGAGCATTGACCTTTCCCAATATTTGAGTTGGTGTAGCATTGGAAAGGTCACCTTGATGAAGCATGGTGACAATGTGGCCATACTTATCAATGGGGAGGACACAGGATCTTTCTTGCAACATCGGACAGAGACATTTGGTTGAGTCCAAGCCCATTGAGTTCCTCTACAATGATATTCAAGCGAGAATACATTTCATTAGCACTTTCATTGGACTTCATCTCAAATGCATTAAGCTTGTGCATAACAAGATGATAGTGTTCCTCACGCTCACACTTGGTTCCCTCATGGAGTGCACAAAGTTCCATCCATAGTTCATGGGCGTTCTTATGGTTCCGCACACGGTTAAAAACATCCTTGCAAATGCCTCTAAAGATGTGATTTTTGGCCTTTGCATTTCATTTCTCTTGTTCCTCATTAGGAGTAGGAGAGGCGCCTTCTTTAGGTTTTGGGAATCCTTGAGTGGCGGTTTTGAGACATAGAGTGTTTTGTGCTTCTAAATATGATTCCATACGGGCTTTCCAATATGGGAAATCATCTCCTTCAAACATGGGCGGTGGCCCATCCCCATTAGACATCTTGCTCTAGGTGGTTAAGCCTAATTAATGAGCACTTAGCTCCAGTATCAATTGAAAGGATCAAGATGCCCAAGAGGGGGGGGTTAATAGGGCTATTCTAAAATTTCTTGCAATAATTAAAACCTAAGTAGCCTAGTTCACCCCTTGTACCTAAATGTGTTTCTATTTCTACCGTACAAAAGTTTTGCACCCTAAGTTCTAATCCTACGCTAGCATGGCTATTCTAAGAATGTAAATACATGAATTGAATTGCTTGAAAGTAAATGCTTAAAGTAAAGAGAGGAAGAAGAACGCTGTGATATTTTTTGAGGTATTGGAGAGTCTCCACTCCTCACTAGTCCTTGTTGGAGCACTAGCGCAAGGGTGTAGCTCCCCCTCAATCCGCGCAAAGATTGAGTGCTCTCTATGGGCTGATTCTTTATCTCCCTAATGTGATGAATTGCCCACAACTTCTCACAACATGAGTTGGGTCATCCACAAGCTCGACCGGATGATCACCAAGCTCTTAATCGCCACCAAGCTGTCTAGGTGATGGCAATCACCAAGAGTAACAAGCACAAGACTCTCACTTGACCATGACAAGCCTAATGAGATGGGTGGATGCACACTTGCTACTCCAAAGTACTAATGAGGTCCTAAGCCTTGGATTCTCAAATCTCAACAACCTCACTAGGCTCTTGCTCTCTCTTGCTCTCCAATGTGTTTCTTTAGCTGAACAAATGGGCAAGAGAAGCTCTATGGACAAGTTGGGCATGTATTTATACTCCCCACACAAGAAACTAGCTGTTGGAGGCAAGAGCACAAGTCTATGGGTGCACTGGACATTGTACAATGTGTCAACAGACATGTCCGGTGCATTGAAATAGGCTACAGAAACTATCGTGCTGAAGCACTGGACTCTGGCACGCGTCTGTTGCCAACCATAGGATGCATCCATTGCAATATTTTGCTTTCTCGACCTTTCTATTCTCTCATAGGACGCGGCTATAGGAGTGTCCAGTGCTCAAGAGTGGCGTCCAGTGCTCTTTCATGCCAGCATCCATTGCATCAATGAAGCATCATACAACTTCAAAATGAAAACTATCAAATAAGAAGATTGTTCCATTTGATCTTCGGGCCTTCCATGAGCTACCTAGTGCTAAGTTTGACAAGTGTGCATCACACTAAACCATTAAGCTTACCTAGGTCAAGCTACCCATCCATGCCCCCCTTTATAGTACGACCAAAGGTAAAACAAAGTCCTAAACTACTCTAAGTGTCTCTCCAACGCTAATCGACACTTAGAACTAGCTGTCCTTAACCTTGTCGTTCATCCTTTGAAAACCGAAATGATTTCCATCATAGGGGCATGAAAACCATTGATTGCCCGAATAATCATCATTATCGTGACCTAACTTAAATTGCCTCTACAAAACACACGTTAGTCACAATAATCTTATGTTGTCATTAATCATCAAAACCACCTTGGGGCCTAGATGCTTTCAAATACAAAGATAGTTAAAGGTAAAATCTGTTTTGAAAAGAGTGTTGAGGAGGTTGTTAATAAATATGACATTGAGAAAGTTTGGGTGCAGTTCAAGGGACTACCAAGATAGTTCAGGGAATTCCCAATTATTTGGCAATTGCCTCTATTCTGGGTGTACCTAGAGCTGTTGACATAAACTTCACAAAGGTATTTGGAAGATCAAGGATGAAGGTGGTGGTTCTAGACTCCAGTCTCATCCCAACTTTTGTGGATGCAGTTATTGAAGATTTTGTTTATCAGCTCCGCTTTAGGGTGGAGTCGGGTATGCCTAATGGTGAGCCAATTCTACTTGACTTGGGACTCTACCATGGAGGAAGAGGACCCTAAGGGTGGAGAGGGTGCAAATAGGGAGGCCGACCTAGAAGAAATGTATAGATGGTGACAATAACATGCAAATTGATGATGAAAAGGAGGGTAAGGCTCCTTCCTCTAGGAATAGCTACCTAAAGGTTCTGGCACTACTCAGTAACAAACTACTTAGCAACAACCTACTCAGCAACGGAGTGTGTCATATGGTGCTGTTGTCAACAACATCAAGAAGGGTGCAGCCATAAAACCTATGATAATGATGTTCCCCAACAACTAATGATCAATTGATTCCCAAGCTTGTGAATCCTATTAATGACTTAGACAATATTGAAAAAAATGAAAGGGCAGAATGGTGGGATAGTGTCTCGAGTGAGATCTAGCAAGAGGATAGTTGTAACTGTAGATCAGGATTTTGTGGAGAAGACAACAAAGATGAAAGCACGCCAGAATCTAGAATGTGGGAATGATAAAGGTAAAGAACATCACTCCTCTTTTTATTTTTCACGATGATTCATTTCTTTTTAATTTTTCAAAGTCATTAGGGATTTTGTTAGATAACAATGATAACGAAATTCATGAGTCTATTATTGATGGTAGATAACTTCTAATTTTAACCGTCAACTAGACATGAAAATAGACCTATATGTAAACACCTAGTAGATATAGGGTTATCACTAACAGAATTCCATATGTCATGTTTACAAAGAGAGAATACCATGAATTGCAACTCAGGAACAATCCAGAAGACTTGAGGAGGCTCTGGATCAAACGGGAGCCTAAACCGGCTCGGTAGCCGGGTGGGCGCCTAAGGGCATAGGGTGGGCGCCCAGAGACCTCAACCAATCATATTCAACCTTGCGGATCCTGCCTCCACCGCCTTTGAGGAGTAATCTTAGCCATCTATCAAGATCGGTTTGATCCGAGAGCTATGGTGCCTCCTATTGGGCTATAAATACAAGCCTGAACCCCCTAGCTCAATGCCAATTCTGAAAATAATTCATATTTTTCAGAGAGAATTAGCCAGAGAGGGGTCCCTCGAATGGATCTGTCTCTTTAGGGTTTTAGCAGCAAGTGAGATTGAGAGATTATAGGGTGGAGATAGAACGGATCTGCGGGATCAAGTCTCCTAACCTGAGGCTTGGTTCTAGGATCATTCGGCAATTTGACTTCTAATACTAGTAAGTTTATTGTTCTTATTGTTATTTGGTTTATGGGTTTACTCTTCGCTTGCGCTTGGGAATAGAGTAATCATTCGTAGCATAAGCGTGGTGCTTGAGCTAGGAATACTCGTAGATACTCCCTATTTGGCCAGATTTGTGGTAGCATTGGGGGGAAGTGACAATCTCCTTGTGTCTCTGTAATCCACGTCCCGTCAGAATGTAAGGTAAACGTGCCGGGATTAAGCATTTTCTGAGGTGTCTCTTTTCCTTAGGTGCCCCGTAGAACAATATCTACACAGCTTACCATAGGTTAGAACAAGACTGACGAAGGAGTTCTCTCTATATCGCTCATATCACACTATCATATCTTGCAAGCCCAGAGGTTAAGTATAAATTTAGGTTAGTCAGATGCACACTTTCTCCCAGTGATAAAAATATAAATAACGATACTCAGAAATATCTCCCGGGTGAAGTGCTCACCAATATCCATGCGCTTGCGGATAAGTCTCTATGTGCGTATCTAAATCAACATCTATGCACCTTTTAAGAGAGTATGGTTGCAATTAGTACATGCTAACAACTTAATAACAGATGATGCTTCCACGGTTTGTTCCAATGAGGATTATATAGACTGAGAAAACTTAAACCTTATTTGTTCCGATGTTGCTGAGAGGCTTGGTGATGGGAGTTGTGATCCTAAGTATCTACAAACTCTCATATCACACAAAAATAAATCTAAAAAAGGTTCTTGCCCAACAAGAAAAAAATCAAATAAACATCAGCCAAGATGAAAGGAATTTTCTAGAATTACAGTGGTTTTGCGGATCCAAGAAATATAGATTTTCTTCAGATTTAACATAGGAGAAAAACTTAGATTTTATTGCTTTATTAGAGACTGGTAGAGAAATTTCCCCCAAACCACTTTGAATAATATCTGCACACGCAGAAATTTTATGTGGCATTGCATGATTCCTAAAGGTAGGTCTGGTGGCATGATTCTTGGTATCCATTTGTTAACTTTTGACATAGGCCTTGTTTAGTTCCAAAATTTTTTGCAAAATAGGAATAATATCATTTTCGTTTGTATTTGACAAATATTATCCAATCATGGACTAACTAGACTCAAAAGATTCGTCTCGTCCGACCAAACTGTGCAATTAGTTTTTATTTTCTTCTATATTTAATACTTCATGCATGCGTCTAAAGATTTGATGTGACAGGGAATCTGAAAAATTTTGCAAAATTTTTTGGGAACTAAACAAGGCCATAGGTGAAATTGAGGAAGATGATTTATTTATCCGCTTTAAGGTTAGACACATAGAAAATGATTTTAAGTTTAATCTAATTTCAGGGCGCGGATCTCAAGACAATTGTCCATGTATGTTCTAAGGAAGCCTTACCTATTTTGATAGGTGGTGATTATAACATTATATGGAGTCTGGATGAGAAGAATAATAATTATAATGATAGATGACATTTTCTTTTCAATGCCGCCATTGGTACTCTTAATTTGAGAGAAATTGAAATGTCAGATAGAAAATTTAGAAAATTTACCTAGGCCAACCGCATGCATAATCAAACATTTGAGAAGCTTGACAGGATTCTCGTTTGCACAGATTTTGAATCTAAATTCTTGCATACCATTGTACATGCTTTGACTAGAGAAATTTCTGATCATACTCCGTTACTCTTTTCCACAAATATTCCATCCTCATCTTATCAATCTCAGTTCAAATTTGAACTAGGATGGTTGCTGAGAGATGGCTTTCGTGAAATGGTAAACGAGATATGGCAGAACACCTATGTTGATGGCTTATCAATAGAGAGGTAGCAAGCCAAAATCAAAAGGCTACGCCAACATCTAAGAGGTTTGGTAAAAAATGTAAGTGGTGCGTATAAAAAAGGAAAAGACAGATATTTTAAATAAACTTGACGAATTAGACAACAAGCTGAAAATCTTTCATTTTCTCAGTCTAAATTGGATTTAAAACATGTGCTAAACGAGAGATTGGCAGAATTATTGAGAGAAGTGAAAATCAAATGGTATTAAAGGGCTAAAGTAAAACATCTCTTAGAAGGGGATGCAAACACTAGATACTATCATTTGTTAGCGACACCGGAAAAACTTGTATTTTCCAGTTAGAGGATGGTAATACCATAACTACTGATGCTCAACTCAAAGGGCATATCACTAGTTATTACAAAAACCTGAGACTCAAGTTGAGGATATCCCACAGGTCAACAGGGAAATGAGTTTTTGACTGACTCATTCTCACAAGAGGAGGTGAGGGCGGCGGTTTTTCAAATGAAACATAATAAGGCACCAGGACCCAATGGTTTCGCACCAGAGTTTTATCAGGTCTTCTAGGAGGTGCTAAAAGATGATCTGATGACCCGTTAAGTTGCCTTAATTTTGGAACCATAATCTTGCTGCTGGAGCTTGGTGTTGAACTGTTTGTTGATCGTTTGGAGCCCTTGCTAGCAGGCTTCTCCTTGAGGTAGGCCAACGTCAACTGTGATAAAGATGCAAATACAAATCAGTTGAACTTTTGAATATTAAGAGGACCAAAAATTAAAAAATCACTAATTTCCTATATATGTCTGCAGCTTCAGGATTCATATTTTGCTAATGCTTCGGAATCCATATATGTCACCCCGTTATAAATTTCTCCAATGTAACATGCTACTTTTTGTCCAGGTCTCTCCTAATGTTTCTCAAAATTTGCCCCCAAATCTAATCATACTACAATATATCAATGGGACTTTCGAATACAAGTACAATAAGCTACTGTCTGCATAAAAAATCTTACTTGCTCTGTTGATGGTGGCCTTACATTCGTCACGATATGCCCCAAATACTCATACTTTAATGCAACATATCAGTGGAACTTTTGAATATGAATGCAAACGCCCTTGTCGCTCCCTTGTCTCTGCTGTCCTCGCAGAGCAGGAGATTCGCAAAGCGCATGGAGTCTAGGATGCCATTTACTCAAGCTGATTACAATGTGTTCATTGTCTAAATGCAGTTTTGGATCCAGGTGTTGAAAACATGACGGACAAGACCATCAAACACCAGTTTTTGATCCAGGTGTTGAATACATGACAGACAAGACCATCAAACACCAACCCATCATAGCAAAAGCTTGTAAAAGTTGCATCATCCAATGTTTCAGAACTTGGTATATATGGTATATATTACCACTGTTAACTGATAGATAATATGAAAGTGTGTTTTGCATGCTGACAGATAATATGCTCATAAATTTAATTAGATAAAACCTACAATTTTTTTAAAAAAATATCATTTCATGATGTCCATCGAGTGAAATTTAACACATTGATTAAAAAATATCATTTCAAATTCTAGCAGACCAGACTTCCAGACATAAGTTGATATACATAGGTTTCAGATCTGAATTAAAATAGTACATAACATAATCTGGCATGAAGTTAATACAGATCCGAATTAATACAGGAGCACACATAACACAATGTAGCATAATACAATACATTGGTTCCAGAACTGAGCTTACTACTATGTTGCTAATATCTTACTACTATGTTTAAAACCACTAATTGCGAAATGAGAATAATCCATACAGATCAAGCAGACATGTGTCTATATATGGTAAATTTTTCTTACTCTCTAGAACTAGTTAATCCCCCCAACATGTGTACGTGCATTTTCTCCTCCCGCATATATGACGGGCCACAAGTTGATTAGCGGGTCTGTGTGAATCCGTTAACCAATGGACTAATCAGTTCTATATTTAGGCCTTGTTTAGATCTTTTTTTTAAATTTTAACACTGTAACACTTTCGTTTTTATTTGACAAACATTGTCTAATCATAGAGTAACTAGACTTACAAGATCCCTCACACCTGTGCACATTTAATTCTCCGTGCATATGCTGCAAGATTCGATGTGAAGGAAAATCTTAAAAAGTGTTTGGTTTTGGGGGTGAACTAAACAAGGCCTTACTTCTCTTTCCTCCCATTTGGACCAGGGAAAAAAATCAATGCCTCCACAGGCGGCGGCGATAGCCTTCACCCATAGGCGGAGCTCCCCATTAGGCACGGTGGGGTAGCTGCTCCACCTGCTGCCATTGTAGCACCATTAGTACCTCCTTTATCATCCTGCCCTCTAGCCTAGCGACCAGCAATAGAGCGACAACATTCAGCATATGTGGCGATGTGAGCAGCAGCCAGGCACAAGGAAAATTGAGTATGGAAGAAAAATAGACCCAATAAGCCTAGCCAGCCCAAGTGGAAGTGGCCCCAAACCTCTAATCCTGCTTATGACTCCTCCCTTTCGTAGTTCATTCACGGTCCCTCCACGGTACGCAGCACGCCGACACACTCGAAGTCAGAGAACGGAGCTTCGCACGCTCACCCCACGTCGCGCCGCTCGTTACAGCTGCTCCGGCCGACTAGCTCCGAGCTATGTGGCACCCGCTCGCTGCTCTAGCGCTTCTGCAGTATGCAGGACGCTCCGAATCTCTAGTATAGGTGGATTTAGTGGGCGAGGTAGGCGCTAGCCATGGGCATGGTTGTGGCCGTATCGACGAAAGTTGGTCGGAAGTGCACTTTTGGGTATACCCATGGTAGTAGATTATCGGCAGACAGGTGCGCAAGCTATAAATTAGATGGTGACGCAAGACATAGACAAGAATTTTATCCAGGTTCGACCGCCGTGAGGGCATAATACCTACGTTTTGAGTCTGATTGTATTGATATGAGGTGTAATGAGATCTCTGTCTTATCCTCTAGGGGACCTCTGCCCCTCATTATATATCGTGAAGGGATAGAGTTACAAGTAAAGTATTCTATTTGGTACAATATCTTCTTTTAGCCTTGTGGACTTGTGGTGCACGCGGACCAGCGTCGTGCGCCGCACGTCTTCATCTTGTGGGCCGGGCCACCTCCGATGGTGCGGCCCATATTGAGCCACGAGGGTATAGGGGTTTATACCCCCACAGCTAGTCCCCAAGCTCCATGTATTGTGATGTGACCGCCATCTTGAGCTTCTTTGACCAGTGAAGCTTGACATCTCCGACCAGCGGGGAAAATCGCTCGAATAGTTGCGACAGTAGTTTGGAAGACAGTCGACCACTATTGACACCAAAGAAGCAGATTGTCCGAATAATGCATTGTGTTCTTGAGAAAAAAGATTTCTTTCTTGATGAAGTGTGCCCACTTTACTTTTCTGAAAAGTATAGGCTTTCAAAAAGCAAGCATATTCACCGTAAGGTGAAGTGTGCCCACTTACTCACCGAGCCTGGTAGTAGGTGACATAGACACATGGTACCAGGGTCTAAAAATAAAAGTCTGCGTTCTAATACTGAAATGCATCATCAGGTGCATCGTATCGATGTAGTCCCCCGAGCTTGAAGTATGAGCCTTGTAGTAAGGTCTAAAAAATTAAAATCACTCCTCAGTTGTATATGAGTCCAATTCATATGTAACTGAAAAGAGCAATCCCCAAGCTGTGATCGAAAAGTGATCGAAGCAAGCTCCAGACACAACGTAGAGACTGGTCGATAGGTCCTCGAGTGTGGTTGGGAATGTAAACGTGCTCAGTGGTCGGTACAGTCCCCGAGCATAGCGTAGAGACTGGTCAACAAGTCCCCGAGCGTGGTTGGGAACGTAAACATGCTCGATGGTCGGCACAGTCTTCGAGCAAAGCGTAGAGACTAGTTGACTAATCCCGGAGCGTGGTTGGGAAGGTAAGCGTGCTTGGTGGTCGGAGAAGTCCCCGAGCACAGTGTAGGGAATGGTTGACGAGTCCCCAAGCGTAGCTTGTTGACTGGGCCAAACTCCTAAAAAATAAATATAGAGAATAGGTAGTATATGATGTATAAATAAACTCTAGATAAAAAATCAACACTAGTGTAAGATTTTAGCTTTTATGTTATATTTAAAATTAACACGAGTAGTTAATTCATCCTACAGCTTGTACCAGCTTTGGTCTGGACAACAATCTAGACCATGAGGTGTGGAACCTAGACACGTATAGAATTGCTAGCCTTGCCGGAGAGCTACTGCCGACCACCTAGAACGTAGAGGGCGGATCTTGTGCATGTGTGGAGAGGAGTCGGAGACAGTGCCAGCTCTGAAAAACTCCTTTGGACGAAAGTCTGTTCGGTGGCGACAAAATTGTCTGGCCCTCAAGCTTTCTGATGTGTTGTCATAAAGGTGGTCGCGGTTGTCATAGCGCTGTTCTTCGCGGTGATCATTATTGCAACATGACAGGTGGTCAAAGCAACTGTGCTAAGCAACTTGGTCAATAGCCTGAGCAGATCGGTGTCGTCGATCTGCCTCCCTTTGCAGCAGGGAAGCGGCAACGCATTGTCGGCATGGACGGAGACATCGCTGGAGTGGTCGGAGCCGTAGCCAGCGTGATCGAAGCCGTAGCCGATGTTGATGAAGAAGCGATCGACACAGATCGGATCTGCGCCTCCTCCGTGGTCGTGTCGGCGAAGTTGTTGAGGTCGGTGGTCTAGGTGATCTGGCCGATGGTGATGAGTCCGTTCGCCACGGCCATTAAGTTGGGGATGATGACCATCTGGCTTGCCTGGGAAGCTGTACGCACGGCCCCTACCCAGCGCACCACTATTGACGAAAGCTGGTCGGCAGTCTACCTTGGGGTATACTCACGGTAGTATATTATCGGCAGACAGGTGCGCAAAGCTACGAAGTAGATGGTGATGCAAGACACAGAAAAAGATTTTATCTAGGTTCGGCCGCCGTGAGGGTGTAATACCTACGTCATGCGTCTGATTGTATTGATATGAGATGTAATGAGATCTCTGAATTATCCTCTAGGGGACATCTGCCCCTCCTTATATATCGTGAAGGGATAAAGTTACAAGTAAAGTATCCTATTTGGTACAATATCTTCTTGTAGCCTTGTGGTGCACGCCGACCAGCGTCGTGCACCGCACGTCTTTATCTTGTGGGACGGGTCACCTCTGATGGTGCGGCCCATATTGAGCCACGAGGGTAGGGGTTTATACCCCCACAGCTAGTCCCCGAGCTCCATGTATTGTGATGCGACCGCCATCTTGAGCTTCTTCGACCAATGAAGCTTGACGTCTCCGACCAGTAGGGAAAATCACTCGAATAGTTGGAACAGTAGTTCGCAAGACAGTCGACCACCATTGACACCGAAGAAGCAGGTTGTCCGAATAATGCATGGTGCTCTTGAGAAAAAAGATTTTTTTTCTTGATGAAGTGTGCCCACTTTACTTTTTTGAAAAATATAGGATTTCAAAAAGCAAGTATATTCACCGTAAGGTGAAGTGTGCCCACTTAGTCCCCGAGCCTGGTAGTAGGTGATGTAGACACATGATACCAGGGTCTAAAAAGAAAAGTCTGCACAGAAATTCTAATACTGAAATGCATCATCAGGTGTATCATACCGATGTAGTCCCCGAGCTTGCTGGAAGGCAAAGTATGAGCCTTGTAGCAAGGTCTAAAAAATTAAAATCGCTCCTCACTTGTATATGAGTCCAATTCATATGTAACTGAAAAGAGCAGTCCCCCAAGCTGTGATTGGAAAGTGATCGAAGCAAGCTCCGGGCACAACGTAGAGACTGGTCGACAAGTTCTCGAGCGTGGTTGGAAACGTAAATGTGCTCGGTGGTCGGTACAGTCCCCGAGCATGGCGTAGAGACTGGTCAACAAGTCTCCGAGCATGGTTGGGAATGTAAACATGCTCGATGGTCGGCACAGTCTTCGAGCATAGCGTAGAGACTAGTCGACAAATCCCTAAGCATGGTTGGGAACGTAAGTGTGCTTGGTGGTCGGAGCAGTCCCCGAGCATAGTGTAGGGAATGGTCGACGAGTCCTAGAGCATAGCTTGTTGACTGGGCCAAACACCTAAAAAATAAATATAGAGAATAAGTAGTATATGATATATAAATAAACTCTAGATAAAAAAATCAGCACTTGTGTAAGATTTTAGCTTTTATGTTATATTTAAAGTTAACACAAGTAGTTAATTCATCCTGGAGCTTATACCAGCTCTAGTCTGGCCAATAATCTGGGGCATGAGGTGCGAAACCTAGGCACGCATATGATTGCTAGTCTCACCAGAGAGCTACTGCTGACAACCCAGAACGTAGAGGGCAAAACTCGTGCATGTGTGGAGAGGAGTCAGGGACAGTGCCGGCTATGAAAAACTCCTTTGGACGAAAGTCTGTTCGGTGGCGACAAACTTGTCTGGCCCTCAAGCTTTCTAACGTGTTGTCATGAAGGTGGTCGCGGTTGTCGTAGCGTTGTTCTTCGCGGTGATCATTATTTCGACATGACAGGTGGTCAAAGAAAGTGTGCCAAGGAACTTGGTCAATAGCCTCAGCAAATCGGTGTTGTCGATCTGCCTCCCTTTGTAGTAGGGAAGCGGTGACACGTTGTCGGTGTGGTCGGAGACATCGCTGGAGTGGTCGGAGCCGTAGTGAGCGTGATTGAAGCCGTAACCGATGTTGATGAAGAAGTGATCAACGCAGATCGGATCTGCGCCTCCTCCATGGTCATGTCGGCGAAGTTGTTGAGGTCGGTGGTCCAGGTGATCTGCGACGGTGATGAGTCTGTCCGCCACGGCCACGAAGATGGGGATGATGACCATCTGGCTCGCCTAGGAAGCTGTACGCATGGCCCCTACCTGCCGCGCCACTGTCGACGAAAGCTGGTCGGCAGTCTACCTTGGGGTATACCCACGGTAGTAGATTATCGGCAGACAGGTTCGCAAGCTACGAACTAGATGGTGACGCAAGACACAGATAAAGATTTTATGCAGGTTCGGTCTACGTCCTGCGTCTGATTGTATTGATATGAGATATAATGAGATCTCTGACTTATCCTCTAGGGGACCTCTAACCCAAGGGACAGAGTTACAAGTAAAGTATCCTATCTGGTACAATATCTTCTTGTAGTCTTACGGTGCACACTGACCAGCGTCGTGCCCCGCACGTCTTCATCTTGTGGGTCGGGCCACCTCCGATGGTGCGGCCCATATTGAGCCACGAGGGTATATGGGTTTATACTCTCATAGGCCGAGGAGAAGCCGAAGGAGAGCGAGAGGGAGGAGTAGGCCGAGACCGAGGTCTTCAAATTTACAGGTTTTTTAGCTCAATGTTGGATTTTGGTCTTTAATTAGGACACTTTTTCTCGTTCAATGGATTTGTTGAATTAATGGACTACTATCTTCAAATGAGAGGTACCATCATCAATTCATGTTTAAATTTGTCATAGATTAATGTATGTTCTTATGATATCATTAGAAAGTTGTGTTTGCGATGCGCTCCACCTAAATTTTTGTTTGAGCTCCGCCACTGCTTTCATCGTAGTCCTCCCCCGTGCCGCACGGAAGGCGCTCCCCACACAGATGCGCGCATCCCTGACCGCGACGGAGCCACGACGATGCCATGGTCCAGCCCACATGGCTATGGCGTTGACATCCTCCACGAGGCATAGTTGCAGATCCATGGTGGCGGCCTCCCCATGGACCTCGTGCGGCGGCGGCGGCCACTCCGATGGCATTGTCTTCTCCCAAAGAGCTGAGGGCTGTGAGCAGATCCAGTCGACGATGGTGATGGCACATTCCTCCCCCTGGCTGGCGGTGACTAGGTAATATCCGGTTTTGTTCATTCGCGCGCTATGCCTCTTAATCTTTTCAATCCCATTCAACAAAGTTGGGAGTAGCACGGATCTCATACATTTTTTATTCAGCAGGCATGATGTGCCCGATGCAATGGCTATGTTGAATCTGCTGTGATATTGAACTTGTTGTGCTTTGTTTCGTTTTTGGATCAGTGTATCCGGTCACTCTCCAATTAGCATATCTATCTATAAGCAATACCTAGAGGCCATCATGAAAACGATCGTGAGGACTTTAATCATCAGGGAACCAGATGATGGATAATGTTTTGCTTTCTGCAAGGGATTTGATAATCTCAGAAGCACAAGACGTATATACTCCCCCTATCCTGAGATAAGTGATGTGTTTTTTATTTCCAGACATCTTATTTGACTGTTTGTTTTATTCAGATTTTTTGTATAAATATGACTTATTTTATTATTAGAGATACTTTAATAATAATTTATTTTATAATTTACATAAAAATTGTGAATGTTAAAAACATCATTTATTTTAGGACAAAGAGTAGCATGGATCTTTGTATCGATCTTTGACAAGTAACAAATTCAGTGCATCATCATTACTGAATCAGTGGACATCAAACCATACGAATCAGGCATAAAAGGAGTTTCCTTTAGTCTTCCACCTCTAAAAAAAGAAGCATTTTTGCTGTATAATCTCTGGCAAATCGGCAGCGGCTTAAACCATCCATTCACCCCAAGTTTTGTTAGCACAAAATGGTGTTGGCTGAGACTGGAAGAAATGTGTCAAATGGACAGGCATTGACCGGTCCATCTCATTTTTCCTATTGCGCCATCGGCTGTAGCCAATGAGATGTGAACAAGTGCTTCTAAAACTAATACTGGTACCATGTGCAATCTACAGGTTTTGGGCTTTGACAGAATCCAACACAGACACTGGTTTTTTCGGCATTAGTTTGTGGGCATGGAGCATTAAATATAGTTAAAAATTAAAATTAATTATACAATTTGCCAATCGTGAAATAAATCTTTTGAGCTTAATTTTATGATTAGATAATAATTATTAAATAAAAAACAAAAATACTACATTATTAAAAAAACAAAAAAATTAGGAACTAAACAAGACCTTTAGGTGATTGGATATGTCCCGCCTGCCTTTCCTACAGTTGCAGATTTGATAACTGAACAAATGTCTGTGGTGGGCCCTTCTTGGCTTGTTGGTATTGGGACAGTTCTTCTCCCCATGGATCAGGATTGAGTCGTCAGTTTCAAAAAAAAAAAGGATTGAGTCGTCAGGTCTTGCAGAGCTACGCCCAGATCGTTTGAACCGGATATTCCGTCCCAAAAGAATGTAATTATAAGATATAAATGGCAGCCAAACTGATTTAAGTTTGACCAAATTATAATAAATAATATTTATATTTCTAATTAAATTTATTATAAAAATATATTCTATAACTAATGTAACAATTTTTATTTTGCATCATAAATGTTAGTATTTTTTATATAAATTTAGACAAAGTTTAAATTGTTTGATTTCTTGAAAAAACGAGAATTGTATTTTTTTGGACGAAGGAAGTATATATATTCAGATACTAATTATCTATATAAATATTAATATATATATTTATATATGTGTGGTTTAAGTTGAAACAGTTTTATTGTGTTCAATTTAAGTCACAACGGCTATTTGCACAGTGAAGCACTGAGAGCAACTATCGTGAAAAACTGCAGCCACGACATTTGATTTTTTAAAAAGTGAGAATAACAATCTTTGTAGGATGAAGAGAGCAATGTCTTATTTTCACCACACATACACATCTAAAGTGTAGGAGATTTAATATGATATAATAGCTATTTTGGTCCTTGAACTATTACTTAAAACTCAGTTTCATCCATAAACTTTCAAAATGGTCGTTTTAGTCCTCAAACTTAACTTTTAGGCTCAGTTTTAACCTAGCACTACGAAGATGATCGCTTAAGTCCTCAAACTTTGCATTTTAGACTCAGTTTCATTCATATAGTGCATTGCGATCCTTAAAGTTTTATTTTAAACTCAACTTTGTCTATCCAAAACAAAACATTATATTTTAAGCACAATATCATCGTCCATGAGTTATCAAAATGCATTTTGGCTCAACTATAATAATATAGGTATATCACCACCTGCGATTTGAGATGGACAATCATCATTAGTTACAATTGTCCCTAACGTCGTCCCTACTCTTATAAGGTAACATAAAAAATAACAGTTTCAAATTGTTAATGGCCACTAAAGAGTTTTTCTATAAATATCATTTTTTATCTCCAATCGCTGGTGGTGTTGGAGCTAACTAGGCGCAACAATGCAGTGTTACACGTAGAACGATAGACAAAGTTGAGTTAAAAAAAGATTAAAGATCAAAATACACTTTTTTGTGAAGAAGATCAAAATACACTTTAATATAGTTTATGGATGAAATTGGACCTAAAATGCAAAGTTTGAGGATTAAAATGATTATCTTCATAGTTTTAGAATGAAACTGAGCCTAAAAATAGAGTTTGAGGACTAATACGGCTGTTTAGAAAGTTCAAAAATGAAACTGAGGCCTGAAGTAATAGTTCAGCAACCAAAACGGCTATTTTTCCTTTTAATATATGAAGGGAAATTAGGTAGGCTTCGTGTCGTGGATGAATGTAATATCGAGTTACTGTGACATGGAAGGGAAAGCCTCTTTCCGTGTAGACATGAACCTACGAGATTTTTATGTTTAATCCTTTAAAAAAGATATTTTTTTCACTTTCACATCTGTTTTTTAAAACTAACTTTTTTTTGCCACACTAAGCTTCGTGGCATGCGGCTAACTCCCTGCCACCCCGCATGAACTGGTGTGCCATAGCAAATGTGGCTCGATAAGAAAAATATAATGATAAAGTCCATTCTTCAATATAGAGAAGTCGACAAATCTAATTTAGCGGCTTTTAAAACTAGCTAAGCCGCTTTGTGCTAGATAATTTCTCAAAATTCACATTTTCTTCATCTAGACTCTGAATCAAATGATTGTTTTTCGGTTGTCTCAACGAGAATAACGCATAGTAGAGTCCACTATACATTTTGACAAAGTGTTAAAAGCATCTTTCATGTTCTACTGGAAGTTGTGGGGTCAATCCATTTTGCCTACTTTGCTATCAACAACATGATTGAACCGTGTCCATACGTAAGCAAAATTTACCTAAAATATGATTATATAAACATGGAAAGTAGACGGTTCAATTCACATCTGTTTTGTCCCGTCGCTTCACATGTGTGGTAATTTACTCAGTAATGAAGCACGCTCGCTTAAATTTTAGGTGGGCAAACAAGCAATGGCAAATGTAACTAACTCGGGCTTCTCTGGCGATTTTTTCACATGGAGAAACAAACAGACCACAGGTGATACATATATAAGAGAAAAACTTGATAGAGCGGTGGCTAACCCAGGATGGCGAGTGAAGTTCCCGCTGATGCAAGTCAGAAATGGAGACCCTTACCACTCGGATCATAGACCAGTTGTGGTGTTAACAGAGATGTTCCCCTAGAGGAGACTTGTGGGGGTGGGGGGCTTTAAATTCGAGGCAAGCTGCGGGTTAAGGAGGAGGGATGTCGAAGGGTGGTAGAGGAAGCTTGGGTGGCTAATTGTGGTGGAGAAGCTAGGATGTCGACATGAGAGGGGTTGCTGCGAGCCTGAAGGACTGGAGTGTGAATGTTCTAGGCGATCTAGAAAAACGTTTAAAGAAGGCAAAAAGGAGTTAGAGAGATGGAGAAGGGTGGAGATTAGCGATGACTCAGTTAGAAAAGAGGCTGTCTGGAGCTTTGATAGGTTGGAGGAGCAAATAGATCTATATTGGAGACAACGAGCACATGTGAATTGGCTGCAATATGGAGATCGAAATACGGCTTATTTTCATAATGCTTGTTCGGCTAGAAGGAGAAGGAACAGAATAGGAAATCTTGAAAAGGAGGATGGGGGATGGGTGATGGAGGAGGAGGAGAAGAAGGGTTTTATTGCTAACTATTTTTCAACCCTTTTCAGGTCTAGTGTGAATGACGATGGGGAGCGCAGTAGCTTCTTGCTGCAGTGCAACCCATTGTTAGCTCAGGGATGAATAATTTGTTGATTGTCGAGTACACAACTGATGAAATAAAACAGGCATTTGAGGCTATTGGAGACCTCAAGGCCCCTGGTCCGGACAGAATGCCGGCCATTTTCTTCAAGAAATATTGGGATATTGTCGGAGAACAGCTGATCAAGAAAGTACGAGCTGTGCTGGAGGGTGGCCGAATGCCCTAGGGTTGGAATGATACAATTATCTCTTTGATCTCCAAGGTGGAAAAACCCCAGAAGGTGACTGATTTGAGACCCATCAGTTTATGTAACGTGGTTTACAAGGTGGTGTCAAAAGTCCTCGCCAATAGATTAAGGGCTATCCTTCCTGAGATTATAACCCCAAATCAGAGTGCTTTTGTCTCGGGTAGGTTAATATTAGATAACATCCTAATTGCTTACGAGATAACTCACTACCTGGTTAATAAAAGGGAGGGTAATATGGGCTATGCTGCCATTAAGCTAGATATGAGCAAGGAATATGATAGGGTGGAGTGGAATTTTTTGAAGGCAATGATGCAAAGGTTGGGGTTTCATGACAGGTGGATCTCTCTGATCATGAAGTATGTTACAACAGTCAGGTATCAGGTGAAGGTGAATGGGGATCTGAGAGCCAAAAAGAGGGTTGCGGCACGGGGACCCTCTTTCCCCTTACCTCTTCCTTTTATGTGCTGAAGCATTCTCTGCCTTGTTGAGAAAAGGGGAAGAAGATGGTTTACTTGCTAGAGTTAAAATCTGTAATGGTGCACCAAGCATTTCGCACTTGTTGTTCGCCGATGACTCATTAATCCTGATTCGGGCGAATGAGGGGGATTGCAAGCATCTATAGAATATTCTCCAAATATATGAGTCTTGTTCAGGGCAAGTCATTAGCAAAGGTAAATCTGCAATTTTATTCAGCAAGAACACAAAAGTTGAGCAGAAGAGAATGGTTTGTGATCTGCTGCAGGTTACTAAGGAAACCATGACTGAGAAATATCTAGGGCTACCAGTGCATGTGGCCTTTGTGAACTGACTGTTTTTTTAATAGATTGAGAACAAACGGAAGGATAATCCAGAATTGGTTAGTGAAGGACTATGGGCACTGTCATGTGGCCCAGATCTGCGAGTTAAGACATGTGCTGCTTGCAAGGTTAATGGA
>Ga0182004_10001012_pt1 | contig 19548 bp, 28 predicted proteins | sample Sormic07211540_1_FD_120479 | JGI IMG/M metagenome (GOLD analysis project Ga0182004, IMG submission 120479) | Endophyte microbial communities from Sorghum bicolor roots, Mead, Nebraska, USA - 072115-40_1 MetaG | ecosystem: Host-associated > Plants > Roots > Unclassified | place: USA: Nebraska...
GTGCTCGAAGGAGGAGCTGACGGTGATGACGCCCTTGGGACCGGGCATCTTCAGCTTCAAGTAGGTGTAGTTGGGGATAGCCATGAATTTGGCGTAGCCCGGGCGCCCGATGATGGCGTGGTACGTGCCTTGGAAACCCACCACCTCAAAGGTGAGGGTCTCCTTTCTAAAATTGGCCACCATGCTAAAGCAGACCGGTAGGTCGATTCGACCTACCGGCAACGCCTTCTTCCCTGGTACGACGCCATGGAATCCACCGGCGCTGGGCTCGAGCTGCGCCCTGTTGATGCCGAGGAGGTCGAGGGTCTCGAGGTAGATGATGTTGAGGCTGCTGCCACCGTCCATCAGCACCTTTGAAAGTCGGGTGTTGACGATGATGGGGTCGACGACGAGCGGGTAGACGCCAGGGGCGACTACCTTGTCGGGGTGGTCCTCTCGATCGAAGGTGATGGGGGTGCCCCACCAGCTGAGGTACTGGGGCACCGCCATTCTCGCCGCGAAGACCTCATGACGTTCCCTCTTGCACTGCCTTGCGGTCAACTGTGTCGAGGGCCCTCCATAGATCATGTAGCAGTCATGGACGGTGGGGAAACCGTCGTCGTCTTTGTCGTCCCCCTTGTCGCCGCTCTTCTCTTTCCTTGGGTCATCACGGGCGTCCTTCTTGAACCCTAAACCGTCGAAATGCTTTTTCAGCATACGATAGTCCTCGAGCTTGTGGTTGGCTCCTCCCTTATGGTAAGGGCACGGCTCTTTTAGCATCTTATCGAAGATGCCCACCTCCGACGAGCCTCGAGGCCTTTTGCGTTCCATGGCAGCGACGAGATTGTCGTCGAGGTCTTCTCGCTGGAACGGGCGTGTTTTCTTCTTCTTGTTATTGTTCTTCTTGGGCCCTCGACTGGGGCCCTTATCCTCGTCGGTGGGCGGCTTGCCTTTCCTTCCTTCACAGCTGAAGAAGGCGCCCACCGCTTCTTCCCCAGCAGTGTAGTTCACCGCTACGTCCATCAGCTCGTCGACGGTCTGAGGATGATTTCGGCCTAATTCCCGCACCAAGTCTCGACTGGTGGTACCAGAGACAAAGGCCAGGATGACGTCGTGGTCGAGGATGTGCGGCAGCTCGGTGCGTTGCTTCGAGAAGCGTCGAGCGTACTCTTGAAGCGTCTCTCCTGACTTCTGCTTGCACTTGCTAAGGTCCCACGAGTTGCCGGGTCGTATGTAGGTGCCTTTGAAGTTGCCCTCGAATACTCTAACCAAATCGACCAAGTCATGGATCTGATCGGCTGGAAGCTCCTCGAGCCACCTGCGGGCGGTGTCGGAGAGGAAGAGCGGCAGGTGTCTGATGATGGCTCGATCATCTCCTCGAGTGCCTCCCAGCTGACAGGCTAGCCTGAAGTCTGCTAGCCATAGCTCTGGTTTGGTTTCACCATTGTACTTTGCGATGCTGGTCGGGGGTCGGAACGGACTGGGCAGCGGCGTGCTATGGATTGCCCTGCTGAACACCCGCGGGCCTGGTGGCTCTAGGGCCATCCGGTCTTCATCGCTGTCGTACCTCCCGCCGCGATGAGCGCTGTAACCGCGCTCTTCCGCGTCCCCGTACCGGCGGCGACGATTCTCTTCAATGTCGCGTCGTGCGTCGTGTCTATGTTGCTTGTCGACGGGGAGGACGAGCGTGGCCTTTTTCGCTCGAGGGGGTGGCTGCTAATGGACCGACACCTCCTTTTCGTTTTGGGCGGGCTCATCGCGCTTTTCAGTGGCCGCTCCTCGACGTCGAGAAGCCGAGCTTTCGGCATGCTGAACTGCCGCCACCTGGAGCAGAGTCTGCACCTCGTCTCGGATGCACCGTGCTTGGGAATTCGACGGCTCTGGCATGTTTCGTAGCAGCATTGTCGCCGCCACGACATTCTGGCCCGCTCGAGGGAAACGGCTGACGAGCTGCTCAAGCTCTGCGTCTCCGACGATCTGCCGGTATACCTCTCGAGCCTATCTGCGGACACTTCCGCTGGGTGGGTAGGGTAGGTCCTGTTCGAGGATCTGCTCAAGCAGAACAAGGCGCTCACGATCCACGTCGAGCTTTGCCTTGAGCTCTCGTAGCCGCACGATTTGTGCGGCTCTGTCTTCTTGTGGAGCGGGGTCGACTTGACCGTCGTTCCCAGGCGTCCTGGGGTCTTCCCATGCTGTAGGGGCTTGACCGCCAGCAGCAGCGTCTTGTGTTTCGTCGGTAGTTTCCACTGCTCCGTCGATATGGAAGCACTCCCTGGTAGGGTCGTAGCTGTCGGATTCCGAGCCGGAGTCCGGCTCGGCGGCGTAGAAGCATCCGCGTCCTTCCTCTAGCCACCACTGCCTGAGGGAGGCAATCGTGTACCGCCCAGGGCCTAGGCGGCGGAGGCCTCGTACCTGCGAGAAGTCTGGTAGCTCGGACATTTGTGGCTGTGCTCCAGGGTCGCGTGGGAGGACCATTGGTCTTTACACGTACGTCTGGGCGTTCGGACATATTGTCCTGGCGAGCGATGCCGCGGCATTGTCCGGCCCGAATGGTAATGCTCTTCTTGAGGCGCACAATCCATGTGGAAGTAGCCTGGTGGTGGGGGAGAGCGCGCAGGGCACGTCACCTCCTGTCGTCGTTGATCCTCACGGCGCTGAGCCGTTATGCCCACGGTTTCGGCGCGCGGGGCTGTCGGCTCCTGTGTCGCCTCCCGCCTGGCACGAACTGTTTGTCGTGGCGAGGCGGTTGGGCGATGGTGGCGCTGTCCACGCCTCTTCTTAGGCGGAGAGGCGTGGTGGCGAGGGCGTCTCGGGGCCCTTGACCGTGTTAGTGCAATGCGGGCCCCTCTCGGTCCTTTGATCGAGAGCAAGATCATGTCATAGCCGAAGCCAGTAGACATGAACTCGAGACTCCCAAACCAAATCACCGTGGAGCGTGAAATCGGTGAAGAAGGAGTGGCCACGTGGAAAAGAATGGGAAATTGCTGAAAAACACGCAGGACCCCTACCTGGCGCGCCAACTGTCGGTGTTTTCCCCACGGGGGGTCACACCAACGAGTGAATTTGTATGCATGCTCCCTTTTCTAGATGGTGATGCAAAAAGACACAAAGATTTGTCCTGGTTCGGGCAAGAGAAAGCCCTACGTCCAGCGGGGGAGGAAGGGTTTGTATTATTTTGCACCTAAGTGCTTGTATAGGGGTGAATACAAGCGTGTATGGAGTGAGATGAAGTATGGAAGTTCTGCTGTGTATGAGTGTTGTCTTGTGTAATGCCTTCTTTTTTTGTGTTTGCTCCCGGGCGTCCCCTTTTATAGTTCCAAGGAGAAGCTCAGGGTACAAGTATAGGTGTCAGAGTAGGGATCGATAGAGGTATGTCGCGCGGACCTACTCGAGGCCTCGGTACCGGCGTGGTCTCGAGCCGTCTCGTCCTGGTAGCTTGATGATGATTACACGTGCCCCTGTATCCTGCTCTGTGCGCCGTCTTGGACTGGTTTATCTGCTGCATGCCTGTACGTCATGGCGGCTGATACGTCGGAGTGGATGCAGTGTTGTCATTCGACGTCCAACCCTTCCCTAGGAAGGAAACACGTCCGGTCGAGGGTCGGATGCCGTGTAGCGCCTTGTTATCCAGAGCGTTGACCTTGGATGTCTCGAGGGGGTCTTGATTAGACGTTCCAACCCTGCTTCCTGCATCCTGACAGGTTCTGGACCTTTGGTGAGGAAGGCTGCAAAAAGAATGACGGGATGGGTGCCTGTTCCCCATCACGTTTCCCGTGACAGGCGCGTTAGGGGAGAATGCGACAGGCGCATTAAATGCCCTGGTTCCCGTGCGCGCGTCAGGCGGCGGGCGGCGTCCTTGCGCTCGACGCCTCCCGATTTGCTCGAGCCCGTATCTGTATTCGATGGTAGTTGGCGCTCGAGCCCTGATCGATTCGCTCGACGCCCTTTCCGTCTTCGAGGCTGCGGTCGTCGGTGATTACACGCGTGATTGGGTAGAGCGTCGAGTTGGGGGCCTCGACTTGCGTACGGGCGATCTCGTTATGTACATCAGTTAGGATACCCCTTACTGATACCCTCGTCAGTAAGAATCCCCAGGGCCGCTCTTGACCGTGAGCACGGCTAGTATACTAGTTTTAACACTCTGCAAAGGTTGTACATCTTTACCCATGAGTCATGATTTACTGTTTCGTCCGAGGCTCGTCGACCTCTTAACCCACTACCAAGGAAGGTCGGCAGGGATCACTATGAAGCATTTCAAAAGTTCGTCTAACATGTTAGGGCCGCAAGGTTTCCCGGGCGCGCAGATATAGAGCCCACTTCCAATGGCACAATGACGCGCAGCCTATACACATAAAGACAGAGGCCAGAGCCATTATAGCCCTCATGGTTGCACTGTTGTCACAGTTATCACTTATAGATAAATCATCAAGTGGCTAAAATATCATTTTTATCGTTTGTTACTTAACATTTATCTAGTCACAAGATCATGGTCACAGAATTAAAACTCAAATGCTGTACTTGCCTTGATCCAATTGCTCCTGCTAATCTTGCTGGTCTTACTTGTTACCAAGGCTCTGATCTTGATCACCAAAACACTGCTCACCGTCTATACTCAATCATCGATCATCAACACAGAAACAAATGGAGCGAAACATACACGAAGTAAACAAAGTTACAATTAGAACAGTACATCAACAGTAGCAAAATAATAAGAAAAGTTTATAAAATGATTCTACACATTGCTACGATCTCATAAACGTAAAGATGACGAAGATCAGAGCTAAAACGGAAAAGATACAGTGTTCTAAGATTTTCTTTATAACAAGTAGTTAATTGAATAGGGTCATGAAATTAAAAAGTTTCAAACTGGTGAAATAAAGTTACTTTCAACAAGTTTACGTGAAAACAAATCTAACGCAATTTAAACTGGTCAAATCGGAGTTAAAGTGAGTGTTTTATGAGCAAAAACAAGATCACAAGAAATGCCGAGAGCAAAGACCACTACCGAAAAATTGTATAACGCCTACATGTTTGTTTTTTCCTATCTAAGCAAATACATGTGAAGCGTATTAGTTCAGATTACACAATCATATTTTTGTTTGGAAATTGATTTAAAACTAATCATGTTAAATTTATAAATATTAATATACCATTAAGTGAGTTGACCTTGCAAAAGAGCCTCTACCCAAATTCATATAATGGGGTTTAAACTACACAATTCATAATTAATAAAAAAAATATATTTAAGTTCACGTTAACCAAGTAATAAGTGCTCTTCATAGTGATCTCTACCGACCTTCCTTGGTAGTGGGTTAAGAGGTCGACGGGCCTCAGGCGAAAGGGTAAATCATGACTATGGGTAAAGATGTACAACCTCTGCAGAGTGTTAAAAACTAGTATACTAGCCGAGCTCACGGTCACGAGCGGCCTTGAGGACATCTACATCAAGAGTGATGATTCTTGTTGTGTTAAGATGTGCATTGTTTATTGTTTAATGCTCTACATTATTTATGTTACATTGATCATGAGATTGTGGGATCCATACAATCTAGTTGCTATACTTGTGGAGTTCGACATAGACTCACTCTTGCTTTTTCCCCCATACTTCAGGAGGAGTGTTAGGCTTGTGATCAACTAGTCAGTTGGATATTGTAGAGTGAAGTTAATACCCGTAGTTTGGAGTTGTCTATCCGCTGTTTGTTATCTAAGGTTATCTCTGATTTATTATGTACGTTATATAACTTATGCATTGTCTTTTGATATTACCCCTTATTTGTAGCTATATGTGAGATTTGACTTCTAAGACTCACATATGGTGCATATCTAGTTTATCCTTAAAATCAGGTATTACAGATAGATGCAGTTATTGCATTAGTGCCACTAGGAATAATATTTCTACCAATCAAGTGGTTTTAGGGGCAACTAAGGAAATAGGAGACCGCCAGTTTCTTTCTGATTTGGTTGTCTTGTTTGGTGTAGGCATAGATGTGATTCTAGGAATGACATGGATGAGTGGTAACGGGGTTCTTATCGACACCACTACTCACGTGGTGATGTTGAGGGATCCTAGTACTAAGGAGGCGTTCTTAGTGCAACTTCCTCACGATATTAACATTCACAACACGATGAACGTGGTTACATCTAGTGGCATCAAGGACATTCCGGTGGTGTGTGAGTTTCTGGACGTCTTTCCTAATGACTTGCCCGGGCTTCCTCTGGACCGAGACGTGGAGTTTAAAATTGAATTGCTTCCAGGCCTGCTCCTATCTCTAGAAGACCTTATAGAATGCTGCCAAATGAACTAGCTGAGCTTAAGACCCAGTTGAGTGAGTTGTTGAAAAAGGGTCTCATTCGTACTAGTTCTTTTGCTTGGGGTTGTCCTGCTATCTTTGTGAAGAAGAAAGATCAATCCTTGCGCATGTGTGTGGATTATCGTCCACTCAATGCGGTGACTATCAAGAATAAATACCCTCTTCCTCGAATTGATATCTTGTTTGATCAGTTGTCTAAAGCCAAGGTATTCTCCAAGATTGATTTGCGATCTAGGTACCATGAGATCAAGATCCGTCCTAAAGATGTACCCAAGATGACTTTCTCAATGAGTTATGGGTTATATGAGTATCTCGTTATGTCCTTCGGTCTGACCAATGCACCGGCACATTTCATGTATCTCATGAATTCAGTCTTTATGCCCAAGTTGGAAAAGTTCATGGTGGTCTTCATTGATGATATCTTAGTATATTCTCATAGTGAAGAAGAGCATGCAGAGCATCTACATGTGGTGTTGACTTGATTGCGTGAGCATCAGCTTTATGCTAAGTTTAGCAAGTATGAGTTCTAGCTAAAGAAAGTACCTTTTTTGGGCCATGTCCTGTGTGAAGAGGGAATCTCAGTAGATCTAGCCAAGGTGCAAGAAGTGCTAGATTGGAAGGTTCCAACCTTAGTACATGAGGTATGGAGTATTCTGGGTTTGGCTGGGTATTACCTTCGTTTCATTCTGGAGTTTTCCAAAATATCCAAGCCTATGACTCATTTGCTTCAGAAAGATGAAAAGTTCCTATGGACACCAAAATGTGAGGAGGCATTCCACAAGTTAAGAACTTTGCTGACATCAGGTCGTGTCTTAACTCAACCCGATATCGAGAAGCCATTCGATGTCTTTTATGATGCATCCAGTATCGGCCTAGGTTGTGTGCTTATGCAAGAGGGCTGAGTTATCGCTTATGCATTGCGCCAACTTCAGAAGCATGATGTCAATTACCCCACTCATGATATAGAATTGGTCGCAGTAGTTCATGCTTTGAAGATCTAGAGGCACTATCTACTAGGTAATCTATGCAATATCTACACCGATCATAAAAGTCTCAAGTATATCTTTACTCAACCTGAATTGAATATGCGGCAGCGAAGGTGGCTTGAGTTGATCAAAGATCATAATCTTCAAGTGCACTACCATCTGGGCAAGGCAAACGTGGTTGCAGATGCCTTGAGTCGGAAGTCGCACTGCAATTCAGTTAGGATTGAGGATCCACCCTTGTCACATCTTTTGCATCCCATAGTGCTTCACCATATTGCGCTAAAAAGTTCTCTTCATAACCGGGTGATAGAGTTGCAGCAGACTATAGGAATCCACCACATAAAGAGAAAGATGAAAGAGGAAGAAACCAAGCATTTGCGGGTTGATGAAAACAGAATTCTATTGTTCAAGGATTGGCTTGTGGTATCAAAGGATCATGAGCTCTGAAATCAGATTATTTCCAAAGCTCATTTGTCCAAGCTATCTATTCATCCTAGTAGTAGTAAAATGTATGAGGACCTAAAACCTCTGTTTTCGTGGATGAAAATAAAGAAGGAGATCACTGCTTTTGTTGCTCATTGCGACAACTGTTGTCGTGTGAAGGCAGTTCACATGAAAGTAGGTCTATTTCAACCCTTGTTGATCCCTGGATGGAAATGGGAGGAAGTGAGTATGAACTTTATCTCTGGACTTCCACCTTCTATCAAGGGTTACGACTCAATTTGGGTGATTATTGATCATTTAACCAAGGTTGCTCGTTTTATCCTAGTTCGAACTGAGTATCATCCGCATCAGTATGCAGAGTTGTATTTCGAGCATATTGTCTGCCAGTATGGTGTGCCTCACACTATCATATCAGATCATAGACCATAGTTCACTGCTTGTTTTTGGGAGTGTCTTCATAAGCAGATCGGTACTCATTTGGTCCGAAGTTCTGCTTATCATCCGCAAACTGCTGGCCAAACTGAATGTGTTAACCAAATCTTGGAAGACGTATTTAGAGCTTGTGCTTTATATTCAAAAGGTTCTTGGGTAAAGTGGTTGTTGTTAGCAGAGTTCTCTTATAACAAGCATTACTAAGAGAGCATTAAAATGGCTCCTTTTGAAGCCCTGTATGGTCGGAAGTGTAGAACTATGTTGAATTGGGTAGAGCTAGGCGAAAGAAGGTATTATGGCATCAATTTTGTTAACAAAGTGGAGCAGCAAGTCTGTACAATCCAGCAACATCTGGAAGCTGCTCAGGCTCGACAAAAGATTCATGCTGACAAGAGAAGAAAGCCAATTGATTTTGTAGTCGGGGATCATGTTTATCTCAAAGTATCACCGATGAAAGGTGTACAAAGGTTCAGAGTCAAGCGCAAGCTTGCACCTCGCTATGTAGGGCCTTATCGGATCCTTGAGAGAAAAAGGCAAGTAGCTTACAAGGTTCAGCTACCAGCTGAGCTTCGGGCTATTTTTCCTATTTTCCACGTGTCTCAACTGAAGAAATGCTTTTAGTCCTAGATGAGAGAGTGGAAATTCGGGATATCAAGTTAGAATTAGACTTGGTGTATGAAGAAAAACCTATGGCGGTCATTGATTGCAAGGAACAAGTAACGCGTAATTGTGTGGTTAAGCTCTACAAGGTTTTGTGGAGTAACCATGGGGAGGCAGATGTTGTTGACACCATTTTTGGCATGTGTCAAAATAATCCGAGTAGACTAATCAGCAGAAGGAAAGTTATTGTTTTATACTGACAGAAATGTGCCGACGAGCCGATGAGAATTGTTGCCGATGAGTGGTGGTGGCCGATGGAAAGGTCATCATTTGACTTAGATTCAGAAGTGATGTTGACAAGATCAGAGATGCTATTACCGATGTCGATTTGAAGACTATTGCCGATGAAGCTTGTGATGGTACATTGTCGATTTCGATGAAGGAAGATTTGAAGACTACTACCGATGAAGCTTATGATGACAAAATACATGCCGATAGAGTAGAAGCCGATGAAGATTTCATCGTGATTGAAGCGGACACGAAAGTAGATAGGTGTTGTTTTCCTTTTCTATATTTCTTAGAATATGATTCATTTAAGAGTCACATTTTTCTTTAGAAATGGACTCGGTGTTCTAGTCGTGTTTAGTTATGTTTCTTCGGATCAGGGTATAAATATGGACCGAGGGACAATGTAAAAAAGATCATCAATCAATATCTGTTCAATTTTACAACTATTTTGCATCTACTTACTTTTCGACAACTTTGTCAATTTGCATGTTTTATTTTTATGAGTTCTCATCGATTCGGCGAGCTGCATTGCTTCAGTGCAACCTTCGAGAATCCTCGAGTTCTGTGTGAGTACCTCTTGGCCGTGGCTTCCGGGCGTATCGCTGTTGTTAGGACCAAAGTGCTCGAGTTATCATCCTTGTCGATTAACAGGTCAAATCGACTAGCACATCTTGGATATCGGATCGGGTATTAGCCCTTTGTGTTTGTAGATCCACTTTTGCTTCAACACATCTTTTGGCACACCCATTGGAACAAATCAACGCGATCAACATATTGAATCCTGACATCAACGTGGAAAACGTCATCACGGTGATAGAAGCATATCTTAAGGAAGAGCAGAAACAGGCTATGGATAAGGCTATGGAAGATTACAGGCAGCTCTGCCTGAAATCGTTCAGGTTGAACAGGAGTGAAGAAGTCATCCAGAAGCAAGATCTGCTATTGCCTCGGCAGGTTACCTTTGACTCTTATCCTAGTAAACTTCAAGAGATGGTTAAATCTGCAAAAAACCATGCCTTGATTAACCACTCCAATGTGTTGTCCAATACTGTTTATAATGCTGTGGTTCGAACTTTTAAAGAAGGACAAGCTCCACCACTTTAAGCCAGGCTAGCTTATCATCAACTAGGACTGACATTGGTTAGTGCTCCATCGGCTCCCTTAGCCGTTGCGGGTATATAAGTTACTTCTCCTCCAGTTTCGACAAATCCGCATAATGTCCAATCTACATTGGTAAGATCAGATCTAGTGCTTTCAGGAGGATGAGTTCAACTCAATACAGATCTATCGGCATCAGCTATGTTAGGGCCTGTGTCTGAGAACAGCCAGTTTCTTGCTAATTGGTGAGGATACGGTATGCCTCTAGAGTTTTCTGCCATCAGCTCTGGTTTGTCTCAAGTGTCTAATACAGCAGGAAAAGCTCCTGTATCATCGGCTGCTCCAGTTTCGCCAATGACTCAAGTTCCTCAATATGCTACATCGACTACTGTGCATCCAATTCCAGGAGGTTTCTAGATGCCTTTGTTTCTGTTGACACCGTTTTTTGATATGAGAGAACTAATTGGCAGTCAGGAAGATACAGTTTTGATTACCGATGATCGAGTGGTGCTGATGGTAGGGCGATGGGTGAAGGAAGTTGCTGACGTGATGGTATTTACTGATTGTTACTGATTGATTGCTGATGGTTGCCGATTCCGATGATGAGAGGTGCGGAAGCGGCCAAAAAGGATACAGGGAGTATGCTGATGCCGATGAAGGAAGATGTGTGAAAGTGATGTGCCGATGAAGCATAGCCGATGAAAAGTCCCATCGTGATCAAGTAAAAACTGGGATGGATAGGTGGTTATTTTCCATATTTGTTAGAGTTTGCCTTATGTAAGAGTCCTATTTTGTTTAGAATTAGATCCTAGTGGTAAACAGTGGTAACTGTTTAGATCAGAGTATACATATAGGCTTGGTAGCAATGTAAGAGGACAATCAATCAATATCACAAACAAGTTCTACATACACTTTTGCGTATACTTTTTTTGACGACTTCGTCAACTTGCACATTTTCTCTAGTTACGAGTTCTTAGGGATTCAACGTGCAATACTCGACGAATTCTCAAGTTCCGCATGAGTACCTCTTGGCCGTGATATCCGGGCGCATCGCTATTATTGGGACCAAAGTATTCAAGTTATCACCTTTGTTGATTGCTTGGTCAAATCGGCTGGCACGCCTCAACATTTGAATCAGGTATTAGCCCTTTGTGTTTGCAGATCTGTTTTGCATCAACACATCTTCTGGACGCCCAGTGGGACCCTATCAACAGGATCAATGTGGCTACTACTGAGCTCGACACAGACAACATCATTGCTGTGATGGAAGTTGATCTCAGAGACGAGCAGAGACAGGCCATGGAGAGGGCTATGGAGGAATACAGACAGCTTTTTTTGAAATCCTTCAGCGTGAACAGGAGTGGGCAAGTTATCCAGAAGCAAGAACTATCAATGCCTTGGCAGGTTACTTTTGATCCCAATCCTAGTAAATTGCAAAACATGATTGACAATGCTATTAATCATGCCTTGATTATTCACTCCAATGTGCTGTCCAATACTGTTTACAATGCTGTGGCTAGAACTTTTAAAGAAGGACAGACATCACCACTATACGCTGGCCTGACCTATCACCAACCAGGATTGTCATCGGTTACAGCTCCATCGGCTCCTCTGGCCGTTGCGGGTACAGAAGCTACTTCTCCTCCAAGCACATTAGGGTTGACTAATGAGCAATCTACACTAATGAGATCTAATCCAATGAGATCAGGGGGATGGCTTCATCTCAACACAGATCTATCAGCATCGGCAATGTTAGGATCTGTATTTCAGAACTTGCAAGTTCCTACCAATTGGTGGGGATATGGTATGCCTCTAGAGTTTTCTGCAAATGGTTCTGGAATATCTCAGGTAACTAACTTAGCAGGGAAGGCTCCTATGACATCGGCACCTCTAGTTTCGCCAATGACTCAAATTCCTCAGTATTCCACAACTACTACTGCAAGACCTGTTACAAGGAACTTTCAAATGCCAATGTTCCAGGTACCTAATGCAAATTCGTCGGCAAATCCGTTGCCAACTCAATAGAGGTTTGTGGCTTAAATAGGTTATGCCAACCGAGTAATGATAGCTAATTATCAGCCATCAGCAGGACCTGCACCAATGAACAGGGCAGGGTTGGACAAGGCAGTTTGTCTTTCCGCATGCAACACAGCAGAATCATCAGGTTGTGGGATTCCAGCAAGGATAGATGCAGGTCAGTTTTCAGAATCAAGGATCGGCAAATCAGCCGATGAATCTCGCTCAACAGATTCGTGGTCAGCAAGCTATGGCCAACGTGATGTTTCCTAGAGACCGTGTACCCCAAAGACACATGGAGCAGGTGCTAGAAATTCAACCCGCACATCGGTAGGATGCCGATGCCTATTGGGCCGATAAGATAGGAGAAGTTATGAGAGATCAGTTTGGAATAAAACCTAAGGTTAACACTTATTATTATCGGACACCGTATTCTCCTGCATATGATTTTATTCCGCTTTCAAATCGGTACAAGGTACCAGATTTCACTAAATTATCTAGACAAGATGACACATCAACCATGAAACATGTTAATCGGTTCATCATCTAGTGTGGAGAAGCTGCCAACAGAGATGAGTTAAGGGTTCGTTTATTTTCATCGTCTTTGTCAAGATCGGCATTTACCTGGTTTATTTCATTGCCTCCGAACTCAGTCATTACGTGGGCCGATCTAGAGAAGCAGTTTCACAAGTATTTCTTTTCTGGGGTTCATGAGAAGAAGATTACTGATTTAATAAGACAGAGGCAACACAATGATGAATCGGTTGAAAGCTTTGTGCAGAGGCTACGTGATGTAAAGAACATGTGTTACAGTCTGGTTCTGGACGATCGGTAGTTAGCCAATTTGGCTTTCCAGGGGTTATTGCCACATATTAAAGATAAATATTTGAAAGCTTTAGTCATTTGGTGTAGAGGATTTCTGATCAAGATATCAAGGTTTTTGAACCTAGAAAAGCATGGAATAAGAAAGTATCATTTGTTGATGAGGCAGTGAGTTCTCATTCTGATGAAGAACCAGTCATCGGCTTGGCAGAATGGGTCAAAAACAAAAAGTCGATGTCTTGCCCATTTGGTCAAAAGGATCCAGAAAAGTTTGCTTTTGATATCACTAAAGCTGATATGATATTTGATTTCTTGCTTCAGGAGGGACAAATTAAGTTGTCACCTAATCATGTAATCCCATCGGTAGAAGAATTAAAGAGAATCAAGTATTGCAAATGGCATATTGCAACATCACACAGCACATATGAGTGCAAAGTTTTTAGGCAGTAATTATAATCAGCTATAGGATCTAGGAGAATCAAGTTTATTAATTCCAAAGCTCAAAAGCCGATGAAAATTGATCAACACCCTTTCCTTGCAAATATGTTGGATGCCAAAGGTAAGACTAAGGTCTTAACGTCAGAAATAGCTTAAAAGAACGCATCGGTGGATCCTCAGCATCAAGTAACCACCGATGACGCCAAAGGCAAAGGCCTGATAAAGGAAGGTAGCAACTCTAGACAGCCTCCCCGCGCTGGCGTTGTGATTACTCATAGGTGGCATCGGGAGACTTGGTAGCAGCGTGAGGATCACTATCAGCGTCAACAAGAGGAAAGGGAGCGAGAAGAATGGAATCAACATAAAGATCACTGTAATTGCCCGTTCTTCATTCATTGTTGGGAACAAAATATCAAACTACCAACTATTCTAGACTGTCTTGAGTGCAATGGTTATCATCGGTACGATCGGTCAGATAAGAGATTCTAGCACAATGACCGACGTTTTAATGGTCTGATCAGTGGGAGAATGTCAATACATGATCGGCTGGGGGGCAGGCTTAGTGTGCATGATAGGCTTGGTGAACATGTTGGTCGTTTTCCAAGGGATCAAAAGGAACTTGAAGAAATGGCAAATGCACGGGTTCCCGATGAATTTATATTCTGTAAAGATGCTAATATTCATCGGATGGAATCAAGGGAGGTTCACTATCAGCTAGTATGGAAAACAAAACTTCCCCGATGGTGTTCGGAGGGATTAACAAGGATGCAGATGAGGAGAATGCAACAGGAGTGTCAAGAAGATTTGAACAGGGAGGAAAATTCTTCTAACTCCGAAGGTTGGCAGCAATTGGACTGTAAAGGAAAAGGACCATCGGCAGATGTTAACATGGTGTTTATGTTGCCGATGGAGTTTCTTGCGCCCTTTAGTGATGATGAGGAGATAAGTTTCCCTGATCAGATAGCTCAGTTGGCACTTGATCCAATGACAGCTATCTTTGAGAAACCTTCCGATAACGAAACACAACATCTTAATGCCTTGTTTGTTAAGGGCAGGGTTGATGGGCAACCGGTTTCCAAAATACTTATTGATGGGGGAGCTGCAATTAACATCATGCCCTATGTAATGTTTCGGAAACTTGGCAAAGGAGATCAGGATTTAACCAAGACCAATATGATGTTGAAGGATTTTGACGGAAATGTGTCTCAAGCTAATTGAGCTATATGCGTTGAGTTAACCATCGGCAGCAACACCTTGCCAATGACTTTCTTTGTTATCCATAGAAAAGGTGCATACAATCTGCTGTTAGGGAGAGATTGGATTCATGCCAATTGTTGCATTCCTTCTATAATGCATCAATGCCTTGTTCAGTGGGTGGGTGACAAAATTGAAATTGTCCCGGGAGATCCTTCGTATGTCATTGTATCGGCGGAATCAGACACCTATGAGCGGACCAGATGCATATCAGGGGAGGTTTGGGAGAAAGATTTCCTCAAGGTTGCCGATTATGAAATTTTGCCGATCCAAGCAGTCGGTTCTGATGAATAGTTTTAATGGATAGATTCGCCGATGATGGAAAGTTAGGACAGAGATTTACATTGGCTAATGATTTAATAAAAGTAGATATAGGATGTGGTGATAGGCCAAGGCCTACTTTTATTAGTGCTAAGTTAGATTCTGAATGTAAGCAGCAATTAACCGATTTTTGAAGGAATATAAAGATTGCTTTGCTTGGGATTATACTGAGATGCCTGGTTTAGACCAATCGATTGGTGAACATCGGTGGCCTATTAAATCTGGATTTCGGCTCAGCAGCCAGCACGCCGATGTAACCATAATATTCTTCCTGGAATTAAGGCCGAAATAACTAAACCCATTGAAGCTAAGTTTATTTGGTAGTGTCGGTATGCCGAATAGATTTCCAATGTTGTTCCTATCTACAAAAAGAATGGAAAGCTTCGTGTTTGCATCGACTTTAGGAATCTCAGTAAAGTTACGCCGATGGATGGTTATCCAATGCCAGTTGCCGATTTATTGGTTGATGCTGCAGCTAGGAATCAAATTATTAGTTTCATGGATGGCAATGCTGGGTACAATCAAATATTCATGGTGTATTCACCCCTGTACAAGCACTTAGGTGCAAGCACTTAGGTACAACTCTCCCCGCTGGACGTAGGGCCTTCTCTTGCCCGAACCAGGATAAATCTTTGTGTCTTTCTTGCATCACCATCTGGGAAGGGGAACACGCACACAAGTTTTACTCGTTGGTGTGACACCCCGGGTTGAAACACCAACACTAAAGAAATATTACCCAAGCATCTGGGTTGATGCATATAAGTTTAAGTGCCGATAACATTCCTATCGGCCGGATGAAATGTATCTAGGGCCGTGCATAGTGTTTTAAAAGTACCGATAACAGTCCTATCGGCTAGACTGGAATGGTTAGAAGTTTCTAAAGGTAGAACGAAACAAGCCGCCGATGAAGAACTTACTGATTCAGTAGGGCTTGAATGGTCGATATAGCGCGCAGACGAATCTGGTTAGCTTCTTCTATCTCCTGGATATCCTCATCGGCAGAACCCTCTATTGGCTTCAGCTTCTTTTTCATCTATAATGCTTTATGAGCCTAGATGTTTCGTTCTCGCTCAAGAGTCTTGAGCGTCTTAGGCAGCTGGCTTTCTTCTTGCTGAGCTTGGGTCAGGGCTTCCTCTACTTGTTTGAGCTCAGCCAGTAGGACTTCCCTTCTTGCCGATAGATCGGAGATCTTTTGCTTCAGTGTGTCTCTCGAGGTTTGCAGAATTCCGATGTTCTTGTGCTTCTCATCGGAAACACGCTTTACTTGCATTACTTCCTCTAAAAGTTGAGCATAAGCAGCTCTATCGGCAAGACGCTGAGTAGCCTTCTGATATTGGAGCTGGCTCTATCGGCAAGATCCCAAATGCTTGAGAGGAGCTTGCTTCTTCACCCTCGTCATTGGAGATGTCGATAGCAAAGGAGAATAAGCTGTCTCGAGAGTCTTGTTCCTCAAAAAAGGGGTAGAGATGAGTTACCTGATAATCAAATGTTGATAATAAAGAGTGAAGATCAGAAACTTACTTGCTTCAAAGCGATTTCACGCCTTTGACGAGGGGATGCGACCGGTACTATAGGTTGATCGGCTGGACTTGCTGATGGAACGATATTAACTGAGAAATAACATGGGTAATTATAATTTGAAAAAAAGTAAATCCATCGGTGATAATTTTGTGGTCAGTACTTTACCCTGAGGAGGTACAGTGCTTGTTTGTTCTGGAGGAAAAACCGATGATATGATAAGATCCGCTGGATCGGCAGTCTGGTCAAGCACATCGGCTGGTGCTTCTTGTGGCTGAGGTGCTGGTTGAGGATGGGACGGTACTTGCTGTGTCTGGATTTCTAGTGAAGAAGGTGATGACTCTACATGGATCGGTGCCGCTGGTTGAGGAGGATGAGATGTTGCTGTCTTCTGGCGCTTTGGCTATGATTTGGTGCTCTTGGGGCCTTTTCTCTTGACTTGGCTAGACTGGGGGGCATCGGCACTTGTTTTAGCACTTCTGGTCTTTACCGATTTGCCAGTCTGCTGTTACAACAACCATGATTTCATGAGTACAAATATGAAAGAATGTTGATGGAATCTTGTTAAAAGATAAAGGTTACCGATGAGGTTCCCATAGCAGCCGATGTATCCTGAAAAGATTATGTGAGTATGGAACAGAATCGGTATAAGTAAAGGAAATCAAAAGTATACCTTGAAAGCCTATGCCAGGGTAGCAGCAGCAACCGATGGGGACATATTTGACCGCTTGGTGGATATCTTCTTGAAATGCACATTACGATGCATTAGAGCTGCCAGGTTTGGTGCATTGTGACCGATCGGAGAGATTGGACCTAATGGGAGGAGTTCGATCGGTCTTTCGCTCGTGCTGACTGTCGGTGGTGGGTTGTCGACCTGATTAGAAAGGAGAGAGTCAGTCACCGATAAGGTTAGAAGCAACAAAAGAATAGAGATATCGGTTGAAAACTTACACTGTTATCGGGGACCTTATAGTTGGGGTCGATCATGCCACGGTACGTCAGATCCGATGTGCAGAATAGGTGTTCTTCCCACTCTTCCCACCACTATTTGTATGCCTGAGTGATGAAGAGGGCTGGAATCCATGCTGATAGAACAATGTCTGACGTATCGGCATTTGGCTGAAGCTAGGCTATTCTTATCCACTCAAGTCCGCTGGTTATAGTTTCCCTTGGTTTCACCACATCGGCATAACAGAGTCTAATCGGCTGCTGCCCAAAAGCCAGTTGACGAGCCAATGCCAATGGATTGTAAAACTCATAAGTGGGACTGGAGTTTTTCCGCTGCCAAAGGTGTTCACTGGGATAGCCCTTGGAGTAATGATTGCCATCATCAAATCAGTGTCTTTGTTGAGGGCGTCATCAAAGGGGTGGAAGACCTGTGGGAATCTGGTTTCTAGAACTTCATAAGGCATCCATGCTCGTTGGTCCTTGGGAAGACCCTCATATAGGCTCTGGAAGAATCGGCTGACCTGGTCTTCACTACCGCCAGTGCCACGTAGAACTATAGCTGCTTCACCGAAATTCGGGGATGGGCGAGTAGCCGATTCTTCATCGGCCCCTTCATAGTCTTTGGTAATATCTCTGGGAAATCGTTGTGCAAAAAGGTCGAACCGAAGACGTTTGTGCATGTGGACATTTAGCCACATGTTGATAAACCACCATGGACCTGCTAGGTTGCCGATGGGTTGGCCCAACAGGACAATCTGAGCTACTTGATGGAGGAGGTGATAGGCGGAGCTGAGCAGATATCGGCCAAGTGGAAATCGGCCGCCATCGGCTAATCTTTCTGCAGCCGATAATTAGACGGAGGTTAGTCCTACCGATCGGCCATAGAAGAGGAAATTATCCAGCCACATATTCAGGAAAATAGCATGTTCCCTCTACCCTACTGGTCCTGTCTTCTGGTACTTCTGAATGTACCTTGACCAACCACCGATATTATGGGTTTCTACTTTGCGCTCGGGTTTGCGATCGTATAGGTGGCTTTCATCGGCAGTGGATATGTCCAAACCAGTAAGGATGAGCACATCAGCAAGAGTAGGTGAAGCAGGGCTATGACCGAATAAGAAAATATTGAGGGTGTCTGACCAGAAGTACGAAGATGCTATCAATAGTGATTCTTTTCTTTCCATATCGGCAATGGATAGCATGATGCACTAGTCTAGTTTACGCTCTCCCCATCAGACTTCATTTGAGTTGCCGATTCTCAGGAACCAATCTTTCCACCCCTTAGTAGAACTGGGCCAGGATCAAAAGGTGTCTTTCCACAGATCTAATGAGAAGTTCTCAGCTCTAAAGGGAATCCTATTGGTTTCTGCATTTATCGAGTCGATAGGATCCGGGTTACCCAACGGCCCAAGACATTGAAGATGGGGTTGTTCAGTGGGAATCACAATTTTATCAGCCAATTCCTAAAAGTTTGAAGGATGGAAGAACAAAAGAAAAAAAAGAGAAGAAGAAAGAAAGAATGTACTCAGTAAATAAATTTGCGAAAAATTAAAAGTACGGCGGGTGAAAGAAAAGACAGGGGGAAAATTGACCTCAGGGACGGTGAAGTTAACAGCCATTTCTTTCAGGGAGGAGGAAGATTAATGATTCAAAGGACTGTCGGGGAAGATCCTTGCTAGAGTTCTTGGGGTTTCTCGAACAGTGCCGCCGCCAGGAAGGTGGAATTGAGGATGCAGGATGACAAGATGAAGGAAGAGTACCAAGGAAGGTAGTATTTATAGGGTAAAGTGAGCAGGGGCAATTTTGACTTATCTCTTTGCCGTATCCGTGAAATCCGAGGGTGTTCAGGTGGATATGGTAACTGTTCGCACGGTAATCAAGGGATTGTGCAGGTGATTTGACAGGAACCGGTCATGATTTTGAAGATATCTTACTGTGCAAGTGTTGATGCAAAACTGATCTGCAAACATAAAGGGCTAATACCCGATACGAACGTTAAGGCGTGCCAGCCGATTTAACCTTACTATCGGCAAAGGTGGTAACTCGAATACTTTAGTCCTGACAACAGCGATGCGCCCGGATGTCACGGCTAA
>Ga0182004_10001013_pt1 | contig 19539 bp, 15 predicted proteins | sample Sormic07211540_1_FD_120479 | JGI IMG/M metagenome (GOLD analysis project Ga0182004, IMG submission 120479) | Endophyte microbial communities from Sorghum bicolor roots, Mead, Nebraska, USA - 072115-40_1 MetaG | ecosystem: Host-associated > Plants > Roots > Unclassified | place: USA: Nebraska...
CGATGAGTGCCCCGTTGAGGCGGCCGAAGGCCCTGCAGTCCCCGAACAACGTGGCGTTGATGGCAGCCAATACATCATGCTTAATGACCGACCAGGAGTGCTTGTAAAACGCGCCCGTGTAGCGATCCGGCCCAGGGCTCTGTCAGGTGGCAATGCCTTGATTGCATTCCAGACTCACATAGGTGAAAAAGGCAACCGAGCTGTGTCACATGCATGCACTCAACGCTTTGTTGCCGAGAATGCTTCGTAACTCCAGACTCCGTAATTAATTTATCTCAGTGTCCCCAGTCCGCCAGATATTACGGCCAAAATGAAAAATGAGTGTGCACCAGACATACTGGAACCGAGGGAGTACTTGTTTGCCAACTTTTATGTGAGTCACTACTCACTATACTTATGAATTTAACTCATATGACAAAAGAAAACTCATCCAATTTTAATTTCTAAATGGTATTATTCTGTCTCTATAAAAGGAATTGGTCTCTTTACATGTTTGAGTAACATGCCCTGGTATGAATTTCTATTCTTGAACAGATACAAGTTTGACATATTTTGTGCAATAATTGAGAACAAGAATACTTGCTACTTTTTCTGCTATTAAATTTATCTCATTCAAATGAAATTGTGTTGTGAACACATTCAAATGATATTGTTTTATCAAACTCATTCAAATTATTCGTATAAATCTAGCACTGAGATATGTCAATTTGATAAAACTAACCTACTACTAGGAGGCACCGATGGAGGCAGATGATGGCAGACGCGAGTTACGGGATTTGCAGAATCATCTTCGGGTAATGTAGATTCTGAGTTATTCCTCTTTCCGCATTAGATTGATTGTTCCTTTTACTTGTTGCTGTTGTGATATGATTTTCTATAAATAAGGGAATCATTTTCTCTAAAAGCATGAGCAAGATTAGTTTACTAACTCGATTCTTATAGAAGAACATTTGTAAAATGCGCTTATTTTCCAAGTAGGGCATATTTAAATTCAGAGATGTGCTTTTATGTTTTTTCCTCAAATTGTGCACTTTTCTGGTAGTGGAGTAATTTGAAGTTAAGTTCTATGCAAGACATTATAATCTGAAAGTTTAAATGATATTCTTCTGCCTCCACAAAGAAAGGAACTTTATTTACATGTTTGAATAACATGTTCTGGTCTGCATTTATATTCCTGGACTACTGTACAGCTTTGGCATACTTGTCATTCTGCATTAGATTACTAGTTACTTTCAGTGTTGACTGTCTCATTCAAATGAAATTGTCATATTAATATACCTTTAGTAAAGCAAACGGAGAATATGGTCTAAAATAAGGTACCTTGTCCAATATTCACCTTTGATGCTTCTATTTCCCTGGGTAGATTTTGGAACTTGAATATTGGTGAAATACTGGATTGGCAATATCCCCTCTTTTTTTCCCAAATGAAGGACGCTGGATAGCAGTAATGAATGCCATACATTGTTAAGGATGTAGGTGCAAGATGCATTTGTCACACTAGATCTTATCAGAATTCTAACACCAAACTGTTCTTCCATTTGATCCGTGTTCATGTTTTGCAGCTCATATCGAAGGATGCAGCCGAAATTTCAAATGGATCATGACATTCTTGCTATCTTGGTATAATATTTCCTAAGAGTGACTGGGGATGGGTGGTGATTGTGGTGACGTGAAGACTAGAAAACTTCTCGACATTCTTGTTGTCTCCTACTAGCTATTTCGAATTTTCTTTGCTCGATGGATCGCTCAACGCTCAACTGCTGTAAACTATTAAGTTCTTCGGATACACCTTGTAAGCCGATGCTATTGGATTATTTATACCTGCAACATCTTTTGACCTGTGGAATCTGCCCACCTGGATAACTTCCGACTACTCTCCGAAACACCTAACAAAGGAACAAAGGGTGCTGTATGGTTCAGAATTTGAAAAATAAGCGCCAACGTAATCATAAAACACTGGCTCTGTTTGGGTTTCTCTGTAACATAGGTGGAAAACTGGAAGCTGCCTTTGAAAAACTGGAAGATGTCCAGGCAAGAGTTATTGTCAGTTGTCAGCGAGCAACAAAGCAGAGCACAGACAGAAATTAGAGAAGCGCTCCTCACCTTGCACCACACATGGACGGACCCTGTATAGAAGGTAACAAAGCCTGTGTGAGAAGCGCTCTTCACGCGACTGCCTAACGGTGTACTCCTCGGCCCTCGCCGTAATCTCGACGATGACTTGCCTCCCTCGATCTCCTCCGGCAAACAAGCACCGCGGCCTTTTGCTTGGCGGTCCAGACACAATGACACATCCATCGCTGTGCTCTGCACGCGCTCGACCTCTTTGCTGGGCCGCAAGCCCATGACTACAGTGTGGAGTGGAGGAAGTAGCTGCTGCTCTCCGTGGGCTTTTTTTTTTGACAAGTACTCTCTGTGGGCTTTGATGGACCATATTTATCGAGTGCTAAAAAAAGTACAATGAGCCACTGCGGTCACCAGTTCGCTCCGCCGTGGCGGAGACAAGGAATCCATGGCGGCGGCGGGGTTCACCTCCATAGCGTAGTGCACGTAAGTTCCCTCCATTTGCTGGTCCTCTCCAGGCCTGGTTGTCCATCGCCCGTCGGGATGTCTTTCTTGTTTTTCGCCTTCCACTATTGTTCTGTATTTCTGTGGGGCTAGGGTTTGGTTGGCTTCAGGTTAGTCGAGGCGCGCGATGGGGAATGCCGAATGCTCGCACATTTGGTTTTGGTAGGGCACACAAAAAGGGGCTTTTGGTTGAAATGTTTTGGCACATGACGGAGAGAACTGGAGGGGCGCTGAATCTATGAGGGAAAATAGGGGAATGAAGTGAGAATAGAAATTCTGGTTGTGCAACGGGGCTTTATTGTGGCTAGCACTTTTACTTCAAATTTCTATAGTCATAATTTCTTAAACGACCCTTTTTGTCATAGTTTGGACAGTGAGATAAATATTCAGACCAGAGTAATTTCTTCTGAGTTTTGTTCTTTATAGTCCTTGATAAAAGGACCATGTATGATGTATGTATGGTAGAAAAAAAAAACTTCAGTTTCATTAGTGGATTCTTTGAGCAATGAAGTTAAACCCTTTCATAGGTTTCGTGTTATTTTCTCTTGAACAAACAATGGAAGTGTCTGTAACTATGATATAAAGTGTTGTTATCTAATTCAATCTTCCATGCAGCACACATCTGGCCAAATCTTTGCATGCATTTTGCAGGAGTGGTTTTGGTGCTTTGCGAAAGGATCTGTGCATTAAAAGAACCCTTTTTTTTCACGAACACAAGCTGGATTGTGGTTAGTATGGCCCCTAAGAGAAGCACTAGAAGGCGGGCAATACAGGAAAAATGCATCATGAACTCCCTCCCGAGAGAGCTCATTGAGCAGGTGTTTTTGAGGCTCCCAGCTAGCTTTTTGCTGCGGTGCATTGGTGTCTGCAAGATATGGCGCATCATCATCCGAGATTCGCAGTTTGCCATGGCACATCTTGAGCATGTACCACCCTGTACACTCCTGTTCTCCCCAAGTGAGTCGATTTTAGGCACGCTGCGCCCCAGTGATTCTGTTATCTTTGACGAAGCCTGGTCACCATCAACATGGGCGGCACCAGTGATTGGGCCAGATGATCTCCTCTGCGGTACATGCAATGGGCTCCTTTGCTTACACACACCTACATCAACTCTCAAGATAGCCAACCTAGCAACTGGTGAATGTCTGCATCTAAAGAAGCCTACAAAAAGCTTAAAGGATGACCACTTTTCGTTCTACAGATTTGGATTTCACCCAGTCACTAAAGAATACAAGGTTATACATTTTTGTCAGGAAATTGGTCCATTTACTGAAGACAGATTTAATGTCATTCAAGTTTACACACTTGGTGATGAGAAATGGAAAGATATCGTAACTCCAGAAGCTCTAAGTTTGAACTGTGTGAAAAAATCCGGAGTAGTTATTGTTGATGGTACAATGTATTGGCTTATTGAAGATGGTGGATCTAATTGGAAGCATGCACTTATGTCCTTTGATCTTGGGGAAGGAAGTTTTGCACAGATACAGCTGCCAGCAGTTGAGCTTGAAGATTGGGCATTTGGTGATGGCCGTAAATACTGGGTCATAGAGATCAACGGAAGGTATGTGTATCAACTGCTCACAGTATGGATGGAATGCTTATTTGTAAGCTGCAGATCTGGGCACTTAATGGAGCTGGGGATCAAAGGTGGAGCCATATGTACAGTATTCAACTTTCATCAACTTTTGCCCGAAGACTACATTTTGTTAATGGAGATAAGTTATTGATTCAACATCGTGATAATAACTTGTATTCTTATGAATTGCTTGGGATGAACTTCAAGATTGAATTTAGCAAGATGGTTAAGCTGTTAGGTTTGAGACCCTGGGGAGACGATGACTTGCAATTATATACCTGTGTGAAATCACTTGTGCGTTTAGATTTATATGCAAATGCTGCTGTTGTGCGTCACCCAAAGATGCAGGGGCGATGGAAACTGAAAAAATGGAAGGCATGGCAGTATAAGGATTTCAAACTAGAGGAAATGTTGAGAAATCTTTATCAAATAGAGCTTGATATGCTGGTATATTTGCTAATACCTGTTATACTTGACAATACCTGTTATGATTGAATGTGTTACAAGTTACTAATTGCTATATTTTAGGAACTTACACAACGTGCGCGCATAAGAGTCATGGAGATTGCACAACATTTGCCGGATGAGTTGATTCAGCAGCGTGTAAGCATGGAAATTGATGGGATCTTGCAGCATCTGCCAGGTTGTCCGGTAATGGTTTGAAACAAAGATGAAAATTATCTCATTTTATTATTTTGTCATTAATGATTTCTATTGATTTAGAGACTGAGGACATGAATAGGTTTTAACAATTGTCTTGCCTGAGTGTCCAGCATCCGACTCCTGTACGGCGGCTTAATTGGGTGGGAAGGATGGAGAACATGAAGAAGTTAAGGGTGTATGCAGATGGAGTAAATGGTAGAATCAAGGTGTTGTGCACTGGCATGTTGTATCGAATATAATTAACACATTTTAATTATGCCAAATTGACAAAGCTAACGACCCTATAGGTCTTTGAGCAAGCAGAGAAAGACATAATGAGCATGCTGAGAAGAGAAGCTTGGGGTATCTGATGCTTTTTGTCAGGTAATAAAGGTTTATGTATTTTTATGTTATCTTCTCTGTAGTACCTTGCTTTTTCTTGTTACTCATTTCTGCCATGATGTCATTTGCCATAGGCAAGATACTTATTCTGTCAAAACACAGGCAGATATTTTTGTTATCTCCTCTCATGGCAGCAATGAGTTAAAATGTGCCCCCTCCCTTAATGATTATAGTTTGTTCTAATGTCTTTGCTGTGTAGTTCTGCTAAATTGTAATCATTCTAGTTTCTGTTTATAGAACTCTCTATTTAATGATTCATATGTTATGGATGGTAACCAATTTCTAAGAAAATGCACTAGAAATTTCTGAACTTAACTTTCTTCTGTGCACATATTTTGGTCTTAACTATTGTTCTTCAGTTTGCATAAAAGAAAGTCTTCTTTTCTTCTCATGTTTGAATAACCTGTTTTTATCTGCATCTATATTCTATATTCATATACATTGAATCATTGAGCATACTTTGTGCATATAAGACAGTTACTGTCTGAGGTCATTTAAATGAATGTACAGCATGGTAAGTAATAGCATGCTAATTCAAATTTGTATAAGAGAAGAATATGCTTCCTCAAAATATATCTACACCTAAAGTTTGAAGAGGTTGTGCATTGGTGTTATATGCCCTTTGTTATTAAAAAAGAGGATAGAAACAAGAAATGTAACATATTTTGAGGATATAGCTGCAAGATGCATGATGGCACAATAGTTATTCTTGTTTTTTAGCTATATCTTCCTTGACATAGGAACACAAAATAACTTATTGATTTGGTATTATATCCTGCAACTGCACAATCGTGGTGATGGATGATGAAGGGGAAGATTGGACAGCTGCTTGAAATTCTATCCTTTTGCGTCTTTTGTGTTACTGTTGCTACATTTTCTTTTCTTCAGGGATTACTTAGCTCTTACTTGTGTGGATTGTAAACTAATGATCCCATGGCTTCCTTATGTTTTTAACCACTTTAATGTAGATATTCATCAAATAGTTCTTTAGAGCTTTCTGCTATGATCATTCTTTTCATGCTAAGATCCAAAACAGAAAAAAAAAATCTTTTTCTGCTCCAAGTGGGCCTCAATGTTCATATTTTGTTTTAATTTGTGATGCCTTTGAATGTGTTATCTACATATTCTCAAGGGGATCAAATCCTACAAGGATTAACCACAAGGTTCTTCACACTAATGGATAAGCCACGAACTAACAGCAGCGGAAACGCCTCTAATCCAAGAACTTTCGCTCATGTGCTCATTATGTGCTTGTTGCTTACAGTATTATGCGCACTTGTGCAAACCTCTTAAATTCAGTGAAAGGTTATTTTTATTTTTGCATAGATCTATTCATAAGGTTTACTAGTTTACTGCAGTAACAAAGGTTTGAACCTAGTAATACCCGGAATTGGGAGTGTACCGCTCACCTTTTTGTGTGTGTGTGTGTGTGCAGAAATAGAGCATTCTGCGCAAGGTGGAAAACCAGGACTGCTAGATGGAGGTGATGGAGAAGTTAAGCAACGGTTATCATTGCTGCCATCGGTTAGGTGAAGAACTGGACGTTGTTTTGCTTAGCTTGTAATGACATTTGCTTGTCGTGAGGCTGCTTAGAGGGAGCGTTAGAGGGAGAACCTTTTCCGTTAGCCTAAGAGTTCTGTTTGAGGTAATCTCTGGTCTAGTTTACCTTTGTAAAGCTGGTATCCTTACCAAATTGCAAATGTCTGAGCTGAGCATGGAAGCCAATGAGTTCTTGCATCTTCTGCCAGATGAGGTGGTTTGTCAGCGTATAATCATGAAAACCCTAGCCTTTGGGACTTTGGTTGGCTATAGAGTGCTAGTAACTTGACATGGAACCATGGAAGTTCAAACAACAAACTAAAGAAGAACGCATAAACCTGAACTGCTTTTCCAGTTCTGATTTCCACGTTTTAGTTTCCTACCTTTTCCATATATATTGTTGGCGGTGAACAATGATTATCTGGTACAACAAATAGAGTTTCAACAATACAAACGGTATGTCTTTCTTTCTTTTTTTAAAAAAGCTATGTCAGTGTGGGGAACTGGGAAGCTAAAATCGTGTAAAACAGTTTGTGGGCAACAACAACAAACTGTTGTTGCCAGCAGTCACCATTGTTTGTGTTTCCTTTCATAATCAATCTCTTTATTTTCCTTTCCCTTCGGATACCTTCATCACTACTACGACATACTATGTATGCTGCTCTGTTTGCTGCAAATTAGAGTTCCATGTTTGGCACGCCTTGCAGCAGCTAGAGCCGGCTTTACGGCCTAATGCCGGAGATGCCAGTGATCTCCCTCGCAGCAATGAGGGTGTTGACATGGTAGCTGCCCTCGTACGAGTACACCGACTCCATGTCGCAGAACGCCTGCATACATTGCATATGTCCGGCACATGCATACAACAACAGAACGGATCAGATCCAACAAGAAACTACTGTAGAAGACTGCGTTAACTTCATCAGCTAGGGAACATGGAAGGAAAGATGCTACACGATGGTGACCAACCTTGCCAACATGGAAATTGGTGACGATGCCATTGCCGCCGAGGAGCTCCCTGCCGAGCGCCGCCGTCTCCCGCGCCTGTTTTGTGATCCAGGTCTGCACAATCGACCGAGAGGTGCCGGCCTGAGGTCATCTTGCCGTTGTCGTGCAGCTTGCAGAGTCGCCAGCCGAGCACCGACATCACTTGGATGTTCCCCAGCATCCTGATGAGCTTCTCCTGGTTCAGCTGGAACGCGGCTAACGGCGCACCGAATTGTTTCCTCTCTAGCAGGTACCTGATCGATCCAATGTGGTTAGGAATTTTGTAAGATTTATAGGAACCCAATCCTTTGCTCCAAAGGGGTTCATAGGGAGTTTTCCAATAGGATTGGTCCTCTACAATTCCTCCAATTTTCCTTTGTTTCAAGGGAGGAATAGTAGGACTCTTTTGGAACACAGGATATCCAAAACATAGGAATAGGAAAAAAAATATAGGATTCAAGTTGCATGTCACTTACAATCCTACGCGAATTGAAAACACAGAAAACTTAATGGCACATTTGAATACAAGAGAAACATATGAATTAGAAGAGAGAGAGAGAGAGAGAGAGAGACAATTTTCAACGGGCACCGCCTGCCTGAATCTTTCTGTGTCAGAGTTCCTGAAAATATGTATCCCGTCCTCTTACATTCAGGCCTTGTTTAGTTTAAAAAAATTTTGTAAAAAAATTTTAAATTTTCCGTCGCATCGAATCTTGCGGCGCATGCATGAAGCACTAAATATAGATAAAAATAATAACTAATTATACAGTTTGTCTGTAATCTTTTCAGTCTAGTTAGTCCATGATTAGACATGCATGAAGCACTAAATATAGATAAAAATAATAACTAATTATACAGTTTGTATGAAATTTAAAAGACAAATCTTTTGAGCATAATTAGTCTTTAATTAGATAATATTTATTAAATACAAACGAAAATGTTACAATGTCTATTTTGCAAAAAAATTTAGAACTCAACCAGGCCCAGAACCCAACAGGAGACAAAAATTGGGTTTGTTGATAAACAGACTCGAAATACAAATGTGCTGGACCCGTCTTTATTGCCGTTGTCTCATGCTATCCGTTTCAGCTCCTGCGTTGCTTGCAGACGCTGGGGTTTCAGGCTGCTGCCGCCAGATGGCCGAAAGCCGCCGGATTTCGCAGAAAACTGGGCGAGTCCCGGCGCACGGCGGCATGCATGGCGCGTTCTTCATTCCAAGAAATCGCTGCGGACGCAGGAAACCGAGACGTGCAGGTCGGCAGGTGTCATCGATGAGATGATAGGCATGGTGGTTGCGTGATGCAGCGGTGGACGGCAGACGACGCAGACTTTTGTGCTGTGCTCCTTCCTGTGTTTTCTGTGAGGTTGCAGAATGCAGACACAATCAGCGACCGGGAATGGATAGACTCTCATGCTCGTCAGTTTGGTAGGGTTGTCTGCCCATGGGTGAAGTTGGGTAGAGATTTATGGGATCATATTTCTTTTATTAGTATATATATATATATATATAGGATGTATAGCTTATTGCATAATGAGTTAATGACCTAGATCCATCCCTACCTGTCTTTGACGTACTTTTGGGTTGTCTAACCTTAGTCTAAATCAAATCAAATAAATTTATTTTTTTAAAAGTTATAAAGAAAATAAGAAAACTACAAACAAACTTCTGGCCACAAATCAATTGATAATAAATGTTAGGTACAATAAAAAATAATCATGTATGTCATTTAGTTGGAGCTTAAGGTAGGTTAAGAATTGTGAAGACGTGTCACATGCACGCGCAAGTCATGAGGTGCATAGGTTCAAGTGCAGCCAGTCATGCCACGACATGAGTGGTGCGGTGCTAAAGTTTTTGTAGCTCCAAACTATATCAATGCCATTGGATGAGGATACAATATATCTCTATTGGGCACTGGCTGCTGCTACGTGGTCAATGGTCGGTGGAAGAGAGAGGGAGACCAATGTTGTCATCCATCAAAGTGAGAAGGGAGAGGGAGGGAAGGAAGGAAGATGGGCCAATTGTCGGTAGAGGAGGGGTGGAAGTTAGGGATGATTGACCAACACTGGCCTCGGGCCTCATACTCCCTCTGTCCCATAATAAATAAGGTTCTATAATTTTTTAGACAGATTAAGGACACCAAAAAAAGACGCATGTACTCTCATCTAAAGAATATCTCTTGGATTTGACAATATCATTTACATGCACCACGATTACCTTGTACATTAGGAGATAGTGTTTCATGTTCATAGAATGATATTTTTTGTGGGATAAATTTAAATCTTAGAAAGTTATTTACTTTGGTGCCGAGGGAGTAGGCTCGAAACATTAGGGCAAGATCCCGCTAAATAGTATCTTTGTTTCTTCTAAATTTCAAACACTATGATATACATGTGCATCTCTTTTGTTCCTTTAAAATGGATTAGGGGGGGGGGGCATGGGTTTCTGAACCAATTCAATCCAGTTGGTAGTTCAAAGCTAGAAACTAAAATATATTGACCATGGTAAATTTATTATACCCAATCATGATTGAAAAATGAAAATGATAAAAAAATGATTTTGGAATGCATTATGTGGATATGCACGAATTCATCCAAAGGTTGGTGTATCATAAAGTTAGTATTGTTGGCCCCAAACAGCCCCATACGGCCATACATGCACGCTTCACATCTAGTCAAGATTGCATCATTTAACCTTTGAACATGTATGCAAATATATTTTTGTTGTGTTTTTTTTTCTTATTCCTTCATGTGGATCTTCCACATCTTCTCTCCGTGGTAAGCAAATCAAAAGAAATATTATCAAGATAATGCCTATCCTAAACTCTTGTGAGCACTACCAACCTTGGGGCCCCTTTTGCAATCTTTTGCCCATATAGAATAACGAATGTAAAGCAGGTACGCGTGTACTATTTTAGAGCAAAACCCTGAAATCAAGGATTGCAATTTCAGCTCCAACCACTAGGCATTGTGCTTAGGAGACATTGATGTGACCAAAGAAAGCGAAAGAATTCCTGTTTGAAAGGCAATAATTCACATCAAACAGCAAATTCTTGGAAGAATTGGTAAAATCCCTACTATCCAAACAAGGCCTGAAATTTGAAGACCTTATAGGGTAGCCATGGCCATGGATCTCAATTCTTGCTTCGTAACATCCTCCATGTATAAAGTTCGGAGGTTCCAATGTAAACATGGAAAGGTCAGGCTGCAGTGATACGGGTGTGCTCTTTTTGTGTGCTCCAAAGCTTGCGACAACTCACCCTTTTGCAACGTGTATTCTGGGAAAAACACCAAACATGGTGTAGTGCCGCCAGAACAACCAGAGTGGCTAGACAGTTAGGCCAGAACCCAGAACTACCCATTCTCACTCACAACCCAAATGCAACATCACCAATCACCAATGCTAATAAATCTACTTTTTTAAGAAAAGTTTTGTGAGAAGTTCCTTTCTGATGATTTTAAATGTGGACAAGTTGTTGATTTGCAATAATTGAACTATATCAAATGTTTATGAGCGACTAGTAGATGACACGAAAGCCAAGTGTATTAATTAAGCTAATGGAGTGGGCATGATTACATCCATATCCAGTTCTAGGATTCATAGCGAACAACACGTGAGGGGGCTTTGACATCAAGATTTGTATGAATTATTGGATCCTTAAACTTCAGATTTCATTTGCAGATTCTGCAATATAATTTGTTTTGCTTGTATCTTTTTTTTGTGAGTTGTTTGACTTGTATCTTTTATTATATATATTGTCATGCGTGTAAAGCCCTAATTTTTTTCCTTGAATACGCAAAAGTTGTTTGTCTTGTAAATCCCTAATCTTTGTATTTACAACGCACATGGGCATACTAGGGATGATAAAGTATACAAAAGACGTAGCCTCCCTAGTCAGATTACACATGACGGTTACTCGCGGACTAATTCTCCTAGGTGGCGCGCTCCCGCCTCTATCCTAAGGTCGGCGATTTGCTTGATCTTGGCGAGAAGTTGTGCGCTGGTGGCCGTTTCGTTCCGGAATAATCTTGCATTCCTTTCTTTTCATAACTCCCATGCTACGAGCACGAAGGGGATGTCGGCGCCCTTCCTTTTCTCTCCATGGCATCTCTATCTCCATCGCTCCCACCAGCACCGTCAGAGTGGACCACCAGATGTGTCTGGAGAAGAAGCAGATGGCGATGATGTGGTCAATGGTCATCTACTTCCTAAGATACATCCAACTTGCACAAATTTTCATCCCTATGTTCATCAATTTGGACCGAATCTATGTCCTTCTCATGCCCTATGCTACTAATTAATTTTTAACCTGGAAGATGAACACGGAAAGCTATGATCAGGTAGGTTCAGTGTCAGTGCAGCAGGCAGAAATGCTCCAAACTGATCAATACCTGTTCAGCTTTGGTCCGACCAGAAAATGTAGCATTTTATAGGTCTGCTTCGCAAGGAGATTAACAGTTCCTCAAACAAGTTAAACCCATTCTGCTACCATCTTAACTTATTGCAATTTGTTTGCGAGAGAATGTTCTTATCAGAAATTACCATGGTTAAATTGTAAACGTTACAAGCGAAAAAGATTGAGCGTTTATCAGATGCGTTGGCTTGTGGCTAGCAATCTGGATTGATAGCTTGGGCCTATGGCTATCTGTTTGCAAGCAAGGAGTGACGTTATGAGACAATGAAAAAGCTATTTGCTGTTGCTGCGCAGCAGTGATTGAACTGTTCTGATTTTGGAGAACGTGACCTCGAGCTACATATAGCTGGCTACGTACTGAATTCTGGAGAATGTGGCCCCCAGCTAGTGATCAAGATGCCGAACAATTTTGACAGCTTTCAAAAATCAAAATGCACTGTTCTATACAGTAAAAATGACTGAATTTGAGAACTGAAGCTGTGTCCTTGCAACCTTCCAGTGAAGAATGTTTAACTAGTTCAACTTTCAACCCTCCAGTGAAGAATGTTCTTAACTTACAATTAATTCAACTTACCTTTTGACAGTACACCTAGAGTTATTCTCCAATCAGATCTATCCATGTAAAGTCGATCGGATTTTATTTGAAAGATGTATTAGCATTTTTCTTTTAACTGAAGGAACATGATGCTTAGGATCAGATCTTGGCTTCAGCCAGACCTGAGAAATGTCATACTGTCAGAGAACTAACGGAAGAATTAGCTGTCAAAGAACTGTGCCTCAGTACTCTAAGAAGGTACAGGATTATCCTAATTAACCCCGGACAAAGTCTGCTTCAAACTTAACCATGTGCTCCCAGCCTCCATCTTGTCCACTACCCGGCCCCTTGATGGGATCTGAATCCAAATCAACCCCATATTCCCTTGATGTTTACCACCACCCCATAATGCTCCAACATTATCAACCATGTGTGGTACCTAACATGTCTCCTGGCTTGTCCATCATCACCCATGTGGCCACATTCTAACCTCGAGTTAAGCGCGAATGACGGTTGATTGGCATGACTTGTTCATTTGTTTAGTTTAATATTGGTATTACTACTAAATAGAGTTGTTTTTACATAGTTGACTTGAAATCCAGAATTTCACTGATACATGCTAACAAGTCATAAGTAATATGACTACTAGTTCTAACAAAACAGGCAAAAAATTGGAGCCTCTTCAGTTGAAATTCAAATTTTGCAACTGGAGAACCGTTCATCCCCAGTAAGATTCAGAGTGAACATTTCATCTGAATTGAATAAAAGAAGGTATTGCATAATTGATCTGAAAAAAAGGAAACACAACGTATGAAAAATAATGAAATAATGGTATCCACCAAACAATGGGCAAACATCCATTTCTCTTTTCAAGGATTGTGCATTGCCATTTGGGCTTTTAAAAGTAGTAAGTTTGATGTTAAAATGTTACTTTAGTTATTAAAATCAAAGGGATCTACCAGCCATCGTGATGATGCTAAGCTAAGATAGATCCATGGATTTAACTATGAACAATAGGTTGGTTATCTTAGTATCTTATTCCTCATTGTCCCTTCCACTCAAAGACATGAACATGTTCTCTCTCCACAAATTTTATTTTTATCACCGCTCATCCAATCTTTTTCAGTTACTTTCCAGCGATTTGCCACCTATTCACATGGGTAAGTTGCTGAAAGTTTTTTTATGCCTTCGCATTGTACTAACCTTCATCCCCTTCTCTTACCGCCATGTGCACCCTAAGATTCCTCTCTTATTCGCAGTGTCATACCCCTTTTGTTTAACCAGCAGGCCTCTCTCTGATGCCCATGATGAGTTCACACTTAACAGGAAGCAATTAAGTTGCTAGTTCTAGTATCATGGCGATGTCCTTTTTTGCAGAAACTTGATCATGTGACTGAACATTCCGGGGCTCACACAGATTTACCCGTTACTGCGCTGCAGAAAGACTAATTTGGGATCACTCATTGATGCGCATAAACTGAGAAGTACATACAAATTACAATGCCTGAAAAGAGGGTGTAATAGTATTTTTGCAATTATTAGTAGCAAGTCCTGAAAAGATTAAGGTCTCTGGGACTGTAAGTATGACTTCAAATGTTGAATTAGCATCGAAAGATGCAATTTTTTACAGCTGTAGTAGACTTGCAGCAAGGAGGATACCTGCAGAAGTGTAGTTACCTGTAAAGAGGTAGCCGTAAAGCAGGACTGTCACAGGCTCACAGCATGGTAACCGTAAAGCAGCACTGTCACAGACTCACAGCAGGCCGTCAGAAAACGTTTTAGAAGCTTACATACGCCTAAAGCCAGCAGGAACAGCCACTGTCAACTCCTGAACTAACGGTACAAAGGTTCAGGGATTAAGAATAACTGACACTGCATGCAAAATGCTCTTCCATGGAACATTGGATAAAAGTCCGATTACCGAGAGAATTAGCACTAATCTGTTTTCACAGAACACGAGGAAGAGATGTTTTCACCCCCAAAGACAGCAGCAGCAATTAACAATTCAGGCTGCAATGGCAGTAATAAGTACACCAACTGGGGATAAACATATGCAGATCATGACACCAACCACACCACCTTCCTCACATCTTCCCCGTCACTAGCACAAGTGCACATCTGCATTCAGTACCCATTTTCCTGATTTAAAACTAAATCCAGTACAATTATTTTAAGTGCTCAGGCCAAGATCCAATCAAGCCTGCTCTTTACTAGCAGCAGCACACTGTCACTCACAACACTGCAGCCATCAATCGAAAATCTGTTCTTTTGTTTGGATTTTTTTGGAGGGGGCAAATTGCAGCAATTGCTCGGTGCTCATTTGGATCCAGATCTCCTGTGCTTTCCCTGTATAAACAATTCATGGGGTCTCCCCCTCTACAATCCCAATGCTTGCGAGAGGCGCCACCTCACAAAGCCAGCCATCCACCGCATTGCCGCCCCCCCTCTCCTCACGTCACCCGCCCGCCTCAGCCTCGCCACCGAGGCGCGCGCCGCCAATGCCGCCACGCTCCCGCGCCGCGGCACCGAGGCTCGCGTTTCTCGTGCCGCTCGCCTGCGCGTTGCTGCTGGTGTCGCTGTCGCCGTGCCACTGCGTCAACGAGCAGGGCCAGGCGCTGCTGCGATGGAAAGACACGCTGCGGCCGGCGAGCGGCGCGCTGGCGTCGTGGCGCGCCGCGGACGCCAACCCGTGCCGGTGGACCGGCGTGTCGTGCAACGCGCGCGGCGACGTCGTCGGACTGAGCATCACCTCGGTCGACCTGCAGGGCCCGCTCCCGGCCAACCTGCAGCCGCTTGCAGCGTCGCTCAAGACGCTGGAGCTCTCTGGCACGAACCTCACCGGCGCCATACCGAAGGAGATGGGCGGGTACGGCGAGCTGACTACCCTCGACCTTAGCAAGAACCAGCTCACCGGCGCGATCCCCGACGAGTTGTGCCGGCTCGCCAAGCTCGAGTCGCTCGCGCTCAACTCCAACTCCCTGCGCGGAGCTATCCCGGACGACATCGGCAACCTCACCAGCCTGGCGTACCTGACGCTCTACGACAACGAGCTCAGTGGGCCGATCCCGCCCAGCATCGGCAACCTGAAGAAGCTGCAGGTGCTCCGCGCCGGCGGGAACCAGGGGATGAAGGGTCCGTTGCCGCCGGAGATCGGCGGATGCAGTAACCTCACCATGCTCGGGCTCGCGGAGACTGGCGTCTCAGGGAGCCTCCCGGAGACGATCGGGCAGCTCAAGAAGATCCAGACCATTGCCATCTACACCACTCTGCTCTCCGGCCGGATCCCGGAGTCCATCGGCAACTGCACCGAGCTCACCAGCCTGTACCTGTACCAGAATTCTCTCTCTGGGCCGATACCGGCGCAGCTCGGCCAGCTCAAGAAGCTCCAGACGCTGCTTCTGTGGCAGAACCAGCTCGTCGGCGCAATTCCCCCGGAACTTGGACAGTGCAAGGAGCTCACGCTCATTGACCTGTCGCTGAATTCGCTTACCGGGAGCATTCCGGCGAGTCTGGGCAGGCTACCGAATCTCCAACAGCTACAGCTGAGCACGAACCAGCTGACCGGCACCATTCCGCCGGAGCTCTCCAACTGCACGTCGCTGACGGACATCGAGGTCGACAACAACTTGCTGTCCGGGGAGATCAGCATCGACTTCCCGAGACTGAGCAACCTCACCCTGTTCTACGCGTGGAAGAACCGGCTCACTGGCGGCGTGCCGGTGAGCCTCGCCGAGGCCCCGAGCCTGCAGGCGGTTGACCTGTCCTACAACAACCTCACCGGCCCCATCCCCAAGGCGCTGTTCGGGCTCCAGAACTTGACCAAGCTGCTGCTTCTGAACAACGAGCTGTCCGGGCCCATACCGCCGGAGATCGGTAATTGCACCAACCTGTACCGGCTCCGGCTCAACGGCAACCGGCTGTCCGGCACGATTCCCGCCGAGATCGGCAACCTCAAGAACCTAAACTTCCTCGACATGAGTGAGAACCACCTCGTCGGCCCTGTGCCCGCGGCCATTTCGGGGTGCGCCAGCCTCGAGTTCCTCGACCTGCACTCGAATGCTCTGTCTGGTGCATTGCCGGACACGTTGCCACGCAGTCTTCAGCTCATTGACGTCTCCGACAACCAGCTCGCCGGGCCATTGAGCTCCAGCATCGGGTCAATGCCGGAGCTGACGAAGCTGTACATGGGAAACAACCGGCTGACCGGCGGCATCCCACCGGAGCTCGGTTCGTGCGAGAAGCTCCAGCTGCTGGACCTCGGCGGCAACGCGTTCTCCGGTGACATCCCGTCGGAGCTCGGGTTGCTACCGTCATTAGAGATTTCACTTAACCTCAGCAGCAACAGGCTTTCAGGGGAGATACCGTCGCAGTTCGCCGGCCTTGACAAGCTCGGCAGCCTCGACCTGTCGCACAACGAGCTCTCCGGGAGCCTTGAGCCGCTCGCGGCGCTGCAGAACCTCGTCACGCTAAACATCTCCTACAATGCCTTCTCTGGCGAGCTCCCGAACACTCCGTTCTTCCAGAAGCTGCCCCTCAGCGACCTAGCCGGCAACCGCCATCTCGTCGTCGGCGACGGCTCCGACGAGTCCTCCCGGCGCGGTGCCATCTCGTCATTGAAGATAGCCATGTCCGTCCTCGCCACGGTCAGCGCGCTGCTCCTGGTGTCCGCCACCTATATGCTCGCCCGCACGCACCGCCGCGGCGGTGGCCGCATCATCCACGGCGAGGGCTCGTGGGAGGTGACACTGTACCAGAAGCTCGACATCACCATGGACGACGTGCTCCGGGGGCTGACGTCCGCGAACATGATCGGCACGGGCAGCTCGGGGGCCGTGTACAAGGTGGACACCCCCAACGGGTACACGCTCGCCGTGAAGAAGATGTGGTCGTCGGACGAGGCGACGTCGGCGGCGTTCCGCAGCGAGATCGCGGCGCTGGGCTCCATCCGCCACCGCAACATCGTGCGGCTCCTCGGGTGGGCCGCGAACGGCGGCACCAGGCTGCTCTTCTACGGGTACCTCCCCAACGGCAGCCTGAGCGGCCTCCTGCACGGCGGCCACGCCGGCAAGGGCTCGCCCGCGGACGAGTGGGGCGCGCGCTACGAGATCGCGCTCGGCGTCGCCCACGCCGTGGCCTACCTGCACCACGACTGCGTGCCGGCCATCCTGCACGGCGACGTCAAGTCCATGAACGTGCTGCTCGGCCCGGCCTACGAGCCGTACCTCGCCGACTTCGGCCTCGCCCGCGTCCTGGCCGCCGCGACCTCCAAGCTCGACACCGGCAAGCAGCCCCGCATCGCCGGCTCGTACGGCTACATGGCACCAGGTCCAGATTTCGCAGCAGCTTTCAGGATTCTACGAACATTTTCGTTCAATTTTTATTCCTGACAAAATTGGGTTTTTTTTGCGTAGGCAGAATACGCGTCGATGCAGCGGATCAGCGAGAAGAGCGACGTGTACAGCTTCGGCGTCGTGTTGCTGGAGATCCTGACGGGGCGGCACCCGCTGGACCCGACGCTGTCAGGCGGCGCGCACCTGGTGCAGTGGGTGCGCGAGCACGTGCAGGCGAAGCGCGACGCGGCGGAGCTCCTGGACGCGCGGCTGCGGGGCAGGGCGAGCGAGGCGGACGTGCACGAGATGCGGCAGGTGCTGTCCGTGGCCGCGCTCTGCGTGTCGCGCCGCGCCGACGACCGCCCCGCGATGAAGGACGTGGTGGCGCTGCTCAAGGAGATCCGGCGCCCCGCGGCGGTGGACGACGCGAAGCAGCCGTCACCCACGGCCACGGGCGCCGCGGCAACGCCCGCGCCGGTGTCGCCGGTGGTGAGCGCGCACTCGAGGGGCCAATCGTCCAGCTGCTCCTTCGCCGTCTCGGAGTACTCTGCCTGACGGGATGCAAATTTTTGCAAGTGTAGTGAACCTAGTAAATTGCTAGCATCTTAGCAAGTCCGTAAACAGTTGTTGATTAGCCAAGGATGTACTATTGGTGATGTTGTACTTAGGTGTAATCTGCCCTTGTACATTAACCTCAAGAAATGTCGATTTTAGTATCAGCTTTTTGGCCCAAACCTCTGTCAATCTCAATCATCCGTTGATATGAATATAATGAAGCAGCAATGCACATCTCAGAATTCTCTGAAACACTTGACAAAGTTGACATGCACGTTCTGCAGGATTGGTACCAGTAATAGCGATACGAGTGATCGCAGAGTTTTCAACGTGGTGAAGTACACGCCTCCCGCACAGACATGGACCGGACTTGTTTAGTTTGTAAAAAATTTTAAGATTTCCTATCACATTAAATCTTGCGATACATGCATGAAGCATTTAATATATAGATAAAACTAATTACACAGTTTGTCTGTAAATCGCGAGATGAATCTTTTGAGTTTAGTTGGTTCATAGTTAGATAATATTTGTCAAATAAAAACGAAATTGCTACAGTGTCAAAAACCCAAAATTTTGGAAACTCAACAAGGCCGGAATTCATGGAAACGCTTTGTGAAGTGATGTCTTGTAATTATCCTGGCCGTTAAAACTTGAAGCCGGTTTAAATAATTTTTAAGATGTGACATTTTTTTTTCAAACAGAGCGGGGAGATTTGTGGTGCTTCCACTTACCCGTCACTCGGGCACTGTAGCGGTGTCGAGCACTTTAAATTCCTTCTCTTGCCTTCGACACCTTGCTTCCCATTGCCACCCCACGAGTAGCAACAAGGCTGTCCGCGTCGTTCTCAAGCCATCTATTGTTTGTTAGTCTATTAGGGCAGTCCCAATAGGCAGTTTCTTGTTTCATATTCCAAGAGAGAAATAGAGCAATTAATATACTATAGAAACTATCCTTCCCAATCCATAGTTTCTATATTATTTTGTATACAAGAGATAA
>Ga0182004_10001014_pt1 | contig 19535 bp, 14 predicted proteins | sample Sormic07211540_1_FD_120479 | JGI IMG/M metagenome (GOLD analysis project Ga0182004, IMG submission 120479) | Endophyte microbial communities from Sorghum bicolor roots, Mead, Nebraska, USA - 072115-40_1 MetaG | ecosystem: Host-associated > Plants > Roots > Unclassified | place: USA: Nebraska...
AGCTGTAATTTGTGAGATGAATCTTTTGAGCCTAGTTACTCCGTAATTGGACAATGTTTGTCAAATAAAAACGAAATGCTACAGTATCCAAAAACGAAAAATTTTGCGAACTAAACAAGGCCTAAGTTCATCAGCTTCCAGATGCCTAACATTTTCAAGCCTCAACAGCCGGGTTGCTGACTGCTGTATGTTTGCAATACAATGCAGACAATGGACAAACACATCCACGGCAAGGGACTAGACAAGCCGACCTGCGGCAAGAAACAGGTGAGCATTGATGCTGCCATACATTTCCAACTCGAATTCAAACAAGTAGGAGGTCTCATGCTGATCTGTGCTTACCATATATGTTCAGATGAAGCAAAGCACCCAGATTGTAACGGGTCAGCAACAGCTAGTTGGTGAGTCCAGGCCCGCCTTCAACAGCACCAAATGCAAAGCTGTGAAACCGCAGACAGTTTCTAGGGTTGCTGCATCATCATCAGCACGAACAGCCAAAACAGCAAGGTTTGCAGGACTCTTTCTTGAGCTCAAACAGTCTTAACTTTCCGTTCCACCCCTGACAGGTCATATATGTTGCTGTCCACCGCGTCACGCCTGACCAGGGGTGAAGGTAGGTAGTTTGTAGTGGGTGCTAATGCACCACCCAAAAAATATAAAAACAGTGAGATTGACTAAAATTTCACCATATATGCACCCCTTAGCAGATATGTTTATGCACCCACAAGGCAAGTGCACCACCCTCAAATTTGCTCTAGCTTCGCCACTGCGCCTGACACAACATTTCACTTTTCCGTTTGCTGTGCAGTGGCCTTGTGGCACCTTCCCGGGTTGGCAAGGAGAGGAAGGCTACCGTGAAACTGTCGAGGTTTCAAACAACAGTTGCTTGAGTTCGTGCATGATCAGGGGAGAAAAGGAGAACAGGAGACTGTTGACAATGGTTTTATTGTCTGCTCCAAGCCTCCAACGACGTGTTCTATATTTACGCCGTCGATATTCGTTTCTGGATTTTGTTGACTTATGTACACTGACCATTTCTTTCCGTGAATCATGTGGTGGAATTCTTCTACTTTGTTACTGTATACCACCACCAACCAACAAAGGTGTCAAGATTCTTTCTGTAAAATGTTTCGGAATTGATTCTTTCTGTCACTTAAACTGGGGAAGGAGGCCCAGCCCATGAGACATTTTAATTCAGCTGTGTCATGTGTGGACTAGGAGCCATTTTATCTCACTATCTTGTTGCCCTTGACTCCTTGTTCTGGACTGCATGCGTCCCATTACCTTTCATGTACATGAACAAGATCCAAGTCGTCACAACACAAATTCAGGAAAAAAATTCGAACCTTCCCTAAAAAAAGGAAAATTTTCGAACCAGGGTGTCGTCACGAGGAGAGCGTTACTGGCGCGTCGCCGCCCAACCAATCCGAAAACCGCCACCAGCCTTGCTGGTCCCTCGACACAGAGGACGACAGCGTCACCAAGCGCCCAAGCCCCGGCATGGAAATGGAAGAGGAGAGGCCCCTTAAGGCAGTGGACCACTGCATGTACAGTGCAGTACATTGCACGGAGCAGAAGCAGATACATTTCGATCACACGGATACGGGCAGCCCCGCCATGAAGGCATCCATCCCTCCATGGCTGGACCTGGCCCCCCGGCACCTCTGATCAATGCTGCCATGGACACGGCTGCCGGCTGGGCTGATCGAGCTGCGAAGCGCTGCGTAGCCGGTGATCCGGTGAACAGTGCCACGGATCTCAGATTGATTGCGGGGTAATAATCGAGCTCGCTGTATGCCTCGTGTGGCGCCTCGCTGCTCAGCTCATCAGCCAGCCGCGACGCCGCAGGAGCAGCTCTCGTGCGTGTGCGGCGCACGGTGACTCGGGCCCCCAGGGTGCCCTACACGCGTGGGTACGTATCGACACGCCATTGCTCGGTGTCGGGTTTCCTGATCGTAAGCCGTAAGCCCTGTTAGGGCACTCACTGTGCAGAAACTAATAATAGTTTCTATGTTCTAGGACTAAGTATCAAGAAACTATATTACACAATCCAACTTTTTTAATCTTAGAGTCTTCCTAATTATTTACCCCTCTTCCTCCGGATCCTCTGCTCCCGTTTTCGCACATACAGTACATACCAGCTACTTCCTCGTCTGGCTCTGCGATAAGGTCGCACATGTACACCAGCCACGGCCGCCGGTGGTGCGGCTTCATCACGGAGCTGTCCATGTCCAGGAACACCTTGGCTAGCACTATCACCAACATGGCTGTGCAAAACAACACCACGGCAAGAGCATAGCCCGGCCACCTCTGCCCATGCCTGGAGCAGCGCCTCCACGAAGTTGGCTATCATCGTGGCGAACGAGAGACGATCGACGGCCGTACACGCCCACCACCAGACACGCACGCAAGCGCCAACCTCGGTTCGTGCTCGCGGCGGGATCCGCTTTGGCGTCCGCACGAATTGGCTCCCCTAGTGTGGGTGCGCGACCACGGCGTCGTCGGAGCTCTCGTGCAGCCGACCACTACCTCTGCGGTGATGGCGAGGCCCGCCGCCCCGATGTGTCGCAAGCAAAGGAGGAAGGCCTATCGCGCCGCCCGCTGGGGTTCATGGCGGTCGTGACCTAGAACCACCACGTGACCCCAGCTTCGAGGGGACGGGCTGCAGACGACGAACCAGGGCGGGTGGCTTAGACGCGCGCAGCAGTGGACCGGCGGCCATGACAGCGGTGGGACGGGCATCACAAAAACACACGGGATCCGGAGGAGTCGAGATTTTTTCTCCTACGGCGCGTAGACGTCGAGTCTAAATAAGACTCGGTTTCCTTCTCCTTCATTTAATTATCTTCCACGTCATTAAAATGCTGATGTGGCAGTATAATAAATAGAGATAGAAATTATTATAGAGTCTACATTGGGAGTGCTCTTACAGTAAGTTGATAGGACACCTCCTGTTTTCTTGTAGCCTTGTAAAGTGCCCTCGTTTTTTTTGTTCGGTAATATAAGTTGGTATAGGACACCTCCATTTGTTTCAAGTCAAGTCAGGCGGTTTAGATCCAAAAAGTTTTAAATTTTGACACCACATTATTTTTGTTTTTATTTAACAAACAATCCAATTATAGAGTAACTATGCTTAAAAAATTTATCTCACGATTTACAAGTTTACAAATAAACTATACAATTAAATTTATTTATATTTATATTTAATATATATACATGTACTAAAAAAAATATCGAATTTTTTTTGGTTTTTGTGGTGAACTAAACAACGCCTTAAAGAAAACGATATGCTAGCACGAAATTTCTGTGGATTCGCGTTCCGGATGCCCCAACTGTAACCGGGCAAAAGGTTGTCCCGCCGCGGCTCGCGTTTTGGCACGACACTTCTGTAGCCGTGTTAGTTCACGCGTGAAGAATTGGATTACTTTGAGGCTTTGACGCCGTTGTCTTCGTCGTCCTCGTCGTCTTTGGCGAGACAAGCACATAGATTCGCCGGAAGAGGCCGTTGGGCGTCAACACCTGCATTCACAAACCCGAAACGTTCCAAAACCGCCGGCCTTGAGCGGCGTGGTAGACAAAGGCCTTGTTTAGGCCTGTTTGGTTCCACCAACTAAATTTTAGCTAGTTAAACTTTAGTCACTTTAGTAGCTAAAGTTCCAAACACATTGACTAAAAGGGGCTAAAATAGTTTAGTTTCATTAGTCATCTAAGAGTAGCTAAAATAATTTTAGCTAGCTAAAATTTTAATTAGTGGAACCAAACAGGGCCTTAGTTTCCAAAAAAATTTGCAAAATTTTTCAGATTTTCCGTCACATCAAATCTTTAGACGTATGTATGGAGTATTAAATATAGATAAAAATAAAAACTAATTGCACAGTTTGGTCGAAATTGACGAGACGAATCTTTTGAGTCTAGTTAGTCCATGATTGGATAATTTTTGTCAAATACAAACAAAAGTGCTACAGTGTCGATTTTGCAAATTTTTTTGAAACTAAACAATGCCAAAATTGCAGATGCGTGCGTTCAACACAGATTAATCCTGCAGCTCGTATGCTTCTGCATTAAAACAAATGGAGGCGGACTACAGAACAAACGAGTACTGCTAGCAAACACCTGTGCAGGAAGGTCACGAAAAGCTCACGGCGTAGACGGCGGCGCATCAGGAACTGATGTTAGTTGGTCTAAAACGACATACCTAAAAATATTATTTATTAATTTATTATGAGAACTATCTGATACAAAAAAATACGGCTTACACGAACATAGTCAAATTCATCGAGGAAGATGTTAGGGCAGTCCAATGGTTGAAACTACCCACGGTTTCCAGAGTGCCACGTCAACAAGAAACCATCTATAGAAACTATTTCACCCAATGTATGTTTCTTTCCCTAATAAATATTACCTTTTTTTTTCTTCTTTCTCTCTCCTAAGTCCATCGTCTTGCTCCGCACCGGCGAGCGAGCACGGCCGCACAGGCGAGCCAGTATGTCGTCGCCGCGTATGGTGTACTTCTCAAGCTGGAAATTAAGCAACTTTGACTGGCTGCTCAGCAAGCTTGTGGACGTCGCACCACACACACATCACTGCGTATGATGTACTAGGTGGCAAGCACTATGGCGGCCGTGCAACTGAGGCCTTGTTTAGTTCACCCAAAAAAGCAAAAAGTTTTCAAGATTCTCCGTCACATCGAATCTTACGGCACATGCATGAAGCATTAAATATAGACGAAAGCAAAAACTAATTACACAGTTTAACTGGAAATCGCGAGACGAATCTTTTGATCCTAGTTAGTCCATAATTGAATAATATTTGTCACAAACAAGCGAAAGTGCTACAGTACCGAATTCCGAAATCTTTTCGGAACTAAACAAGGCCTGAGTATGGTGTTGCCATGGCAGCCAAATACGTCAACGTCGGAAGAAGGCGAGTGAGGACGGTGACCGGCGATTGAGCGCAATAGTGCAGTCGAGCGAGCGAGATGGCTAGCCGGCGAGCGCAGGCAGGCATGCACGCAGCGACGTCCCATCGCAGACCCCACCTAGAAACTAGCAGTTTCTTCCCAACAGTTAAATTGTCGTTTCTTCCGGTCTTGGGTGTAGCGTAGACGTAGTTTCCTAGTGAAGAAACGGTTTCTTGAATTTTTTTCTCTCTTTCTTCATTAATTAGCCTGCCATGTCAGCATTTTGCTGAGCTGGCTAGTTATTTATTATGGATAGAAACTACCATTAATACTCTATTGGGAGTGCCCTTATACTAGTGTCTAGGGTTTTGACGGAGCATGACGACGGCGACAACTGGACCGGCCGCCGCCGGAGATCGTGCAGGCATCACGGCAGCCGTTGAGGGCCGGGCGTGCCCACGCGTCGGCGGAGGTGGGCTGACAGCGGCGAGGTCACTGCCGGATGGGCCCAGACAGACAGGCCGCCTTATCTGGACAGGGGTGGGGAGGACATGGTGGGGCCTCCGGTTAATTGCCGATTTGGCATGTGTTACGTGACAGGCAAGCGGTGCACGCACTTTCCCCTGCCGCACGGTTTCCCTGCCTCCTTGTCCTTGTCTCTCCTTCCTAAAGAAAACCTGTGTGGGATATACGAGTATAACACACATAACACGCCTTCAGCATCATTGCCTGGCATCTACTAGCGGAAAATAACCCAAGCCAGCATCTTTGACTGCATACAAGCCGTAACAATGTTGCTGTCAGAACAGGAACGAACAAAGAATGTACTGTATTGAATTGAATTGTGCCACTGCCACCAGCGTTAAAGCAGTATAGCTGCGTATGGGGTGTGATATCAGGGAAGCTGGTTTTTCAGGACCGTGTTTCGCGTCCGTCTGCGCTGTCATCATCGCCATAACTGTGGACCTGTGGCGGATCTCACATGCCAAGACCCCCGCGGCCGGAGACGGAGATGGTCCAGCGACAGTGAGCGCGGGGCGCGCGGCAGCAAACGTCGTAGCGTAGGCGATCTCACTCTCACAGAGACTCTCACTCACATGCGGCGTTCCCGGCCGGCATGCACGTGGCTCGCGCGCGCACTGGAGCCTACCGGGACGGCGGACGCGGGCAAAAGCACGTGGCGTTTCCATTTTCCATCGCGCTTCCGCTCTCGCCGTCCCCGTCACCTGCCCGCGTCGTCTGCCGAGCTGATTCCCCCGTGCATGTCCACGACGCAGCTTTTGCCTGATTCCGCGCCGGATTCGCTCGAGAAAAATCGCGGTCGCCCCGGCAGGTTCGTTCGTGCATCATGCATGCATGCTGACCGCCGGGAAGGTCCACCGCCGGTCGAAATGTGACGTTTGGATTTGGTCGTTAGCTTCTGCGACGGCGAGGAGCTAGCTCTGCTCTTTGCCGAGACGACGAGTGTGCAACCGAAGAACCTGTCCGCTCCTCTGTTCTCTAGCGTGGCACGGTAGTGGCCGACTCTGCTCGCACGTCTCGATTTCATGCTACCGGCCGTGGTATAAGCCCAGATGGCTCGTATACGGCCCCCGATACTCCGAGAGGCGTTTGTTTGCTCTCTGACGCCCCGGGACGGCACCGCCATGCATGTCTTTTTAGTCTTTCTCGTTTTCTTCCCCTTGTCCGACTCGCAGGAACTCGTCGGATGGATGATGTACACATCATGCATGCTACTGAACGGAGAAGAGAGCGCCACATTTACAGATACGTGGTAAATCACAAGCTTTTATTACCAGTACGTGACAGAATAAACGCGATCAAACATACGTACGGTGAAATAAATTAACATTTGCTTACCAAAGTTAGCACATGTTTAAAGTGGCATGAAGGGTCCTACCTGCTCTGATCAACTTGTCCATCGCCCATACGGCCGGCCATACTACTAGATGAGATGACTCAGATGAGCCCTGAGCCCCTGAGAACGCGCTTGCATGCATCTCGTTCTCCGGTGATCCGTCACGTTGATCGCGGGGTGGACGGCACCTTTTCCCCACTTTTTCCTCCGGTGACCCCCCACCCCCGCTGATTTTTGTGCTTTGACGCCACAGGACCCATCTGGCTTTGGTTAAAGACCGGAGGCATGTCGTCGTATCATATAAACACAGACATTTTCCATTTCCATTTCCGCGTTCGCGTCGCGAGTCCCTGCGCTGGGCCCGACGTTTTCCGCCGAGCCATGGGCATGGGCGCAGGACTAGGCCACCGCAGGCAGCCGGCGGAATTGGAGGTCACATGGATCGCGTTGCGGTCGGCTGGCTGAGCCAAACCACGCGCCGGCCGGCCGGGCGGCGTATCCGGGCTTCCCTGTTACCTGGAATTGAGGCCGGAGCAGGGAGCACACAAATGTTGGGTACCTGGGAAAATAGGCACATTCTTCTCAATATAGAATTTAGAAGTTTTTTTTAGATAAGATTTAAGCCAAACATTAGAAATATAAATCATTAATAATTTTTAAATGGTTGAGTTTGCAAATGTAAAAATCTTATGAATAAATTTGTCTTTTAAAATATTTTTTCTAAATATTCTTATGAAAATAAGATATTAAAGTCGTGACGCTGTTTTAAACGATATGTAAATCCTATACTGAGAGAATACTCGTATCGTATAGTATGTTTGGGAAACTTGTGTGTGCCTAATTCTTTTGACTAGGATGTTTCGAAAAGTTACTAAAGCCTTGTTTAGTTCCGAAAAAATTTGGGAAATCAACACTATAACACTTTTGTTTGTATTTGACAAATATTATCTAATCATAGACTAACTAGGCTCAAAAGATTTGTCTCGTCAATTCCGACCAAACCGTGCAATTAGTTTTTATTTTTGTTTCAGTTCGTTGCTTTGTTGCCAATAGTTAGGGATAACAAGCAGGAAGGCAAACACACGCGCTCGCGTGATAGACGACAGACATGGAAGAGAACTAGAACATTTTTAAATTTTTTTATATGAAAATAAGATATCAAAGTCATGCCGCTATTTTAAACGACATCTAAATCCTATCCTGTGAGAATACTCGTATCATATAGTATGAGTGTTTGGGAAACTTGGGATGTTTCGAAAAGTTACTAATGTAGATCTCATTAAAGGTTTATTATTATTATTTTGAAACCTTAAAGGTCTATTATTTGATTTTAGGAATGGTGGGATCCTTTCTTTGCACTGTCGAACTAGACATCGAAACAAACTTTCCAATATTTTATATTCAAGAGGGCATCCAAACACACTCTTATGTCTTATCACAAGCTTGTATCTTATCCTCGTCTACCATTGGCGCCCACCAGCAGCTCGTTGTCAACGGCATTGACAACGATGGTCTCTTGCAATAGTTGTTGCCCTTAGGCTAGTTTCAATGAAGTTCCATGGCAAGTTTTCAAAACGTTTAGTTTCATCCTCATAAAACTATCCATATTTTCATAAAACTCTCATCATCTTTTTCTTTATTAATATAGTCTCACATCAACAAATTTAATGTACATGAAACTTTTATAAAACCTCTATTGAGACTGGTCTTATCATCTTATGTAGTCGCTCCTATACTTGCTTGACAGTGATGCACATAGACTAGGTTGTGGCTTCTTTCCTCGGTTGCTACCAACTGCTCTCCCGTGAATAGGTTCAGTTCGTTGCTTTGTTGCCAATAGTTAGGGATAACAAGGAGGAAGGCAAACACACGCGCTCGCGTGATAGACTGACACACATGAAAGAGAACTAGAGCATTTCTAAGCATTTATAACAGTTTGCCATCCGGCTTTCTCATCCTATTTCTTTGGCAAAATAAGAAAAAATTCTCTTTAATAGTTTGACATTTTTCTCTCCCCATCTTTCCCAACCTCGCAAAAAATTCTCCGGAGCGCGGCCTAGGAGCGTGTATTTGAAGTTTTCCGACCCATCTAGTAAGCAGAAAAAAAAAAGACAAGGTTTCAAGTGAGAAAAATACAATAGAGAAATATTTGGTGGAAGGCTTAAACATGTACAGAAACAAATTGAGAGTTCTTGATACAAAATATAAGACTAGGTCATAGAAAAAAAATACCGAGAAAAAAAATTAGGATAGAAATATAGCAAACTCTTGGAGATGACTTTTCTCTAATTTAAGAGTTGGCAAATACCATATTTTGGAGAATAAAATATGAGAATCTCTTAGAGATGCTCTAATCATTTACATTGTTAAACTTTGAGCATTTCGACGTGATGATTAATTGGTAACTTTGCTTGGAATCGATAACTTAACACTTTCCTTAGTCCTTTAGACAATTGCTTCACTCCGACTAGAAAAAAATGTCAACGTAGGAGTACGAGGAGAGGAGAAGAAGGGCCAAAGGAAGTTTGCCTGTAATTTTTCAAGATAACTTAACACTTTCCTTAGACACAGAGGGGCTGGCGGGTTGCATATAGTTGGGTTAGAAGAAATTCAGGGGATTAAATGAGTAGCAAATGAAGCATTAATATCTAGAGAACGAGGAAGAACAAAATAACAATGTTTGCTAGTTTGAAAAACTACAACTGAAAATATTATTCGCTGATTTATTGTGAAAAAAAATATTATTGACAGAAAAGATACAATTTATAAGACAAGCGAACAGACTCTAGAACAATTCCATAAAAAGAAAGGAGCCTGTTTGGATTTCACAACTGACGGAGCATCGTTATCAATGTTGTTTAGATCCCACCAAAATCTAAAAAGTTTTCAAGATTTCCCGTCACATCGAATTTTGCGATACATGCATGAAGCACTAAATATAGACGAAAACAAAAACTAATTACACAGTTTGCCTGTAAATCGCGAGACGAATCTTTTGATCCTAGTTAGTCTATGATTAGATAATATTTGCCACAAACAAACGAAAGTGCTACAGTAGCATAATTCAAAAAGTTTTCACATCTAAACAAGGCCGTGCAAGGATTTAATGTTTCAGCGGCTTTTACAAAATCCTCATTTTTGTTGATGTGTTGCATGAGTCCTGTTCTTTTAAAAACAACGCGAGGTTTTCTTGAATTGTTGGTTGGCTATAAACCCAGTGCTGATGCATGACCATTAGCTAAATAACTGTAAAGACTTTAACGTTCTGGTTGCTTGTTTTGTTTGCCCATAATTAATTATAATTAAAAAAAATTGTTAGTAAAGCAACAGAAGGATCAAGTATCAACAGATGCACGCACGTCAGCACGGGGGGCAACGCTTCTGGATGATTAGAATTTAGAAGTAATTCTATCTATTACTCCTCCTGTAGTACTTAATAAAGCATGTGGATCGGATAACCGAGGAATTTTCCTGGGGACTCGAATTGTGTACTACTAGTCGTAGCGTGAAAAGTCGATCAAAAAGGAGGGGAAAAAACATCGGGCGGCCTCCTCGATGCTGCAGGAAATCTCTGCCGTTGACGTTTGGAGCGTAGTATTACGTGCAGTACTCCTATAAAACAAGCGAATATTCGTCGTCGAAGCCACCTGGTCCTCCGTTCAGGGCTCACGCTCTGGGCATTTGCGCGCAGTGAAACTATAGTTTTATGCGTGAAACTAATACTATAATACTCATCCAGCCATCCAGCAGCCTGCAAGCTCAAGGCTAGTCTTCCATGTACTCCATCTGAGAGTGGCAACGCTTATGGACGGCGCGGCACCTACATAACCAGCCGTAACGGTGGACCACGTGTTTAGAGCGAGAGAGGGTACGTAATTTACCCGTGTCATTACTGGCATACATACAGGGTCAATAGTATTACTACCGCTACTGCACGTGTTTACCTTTCACGCGGCCACGTGTTACTGACTCGTCCACGTACTCCTCCTCCTCTCGCCAGTGGCAGGCAGCCAGGCACCACCGCATCAAGCAGGCGGCGCACGGTCGCTGCACGTAATAGTAGTACTCGCCAGCCGAATGCCAACCCGGCCAAGCTCATCTGCTTTCGCCTCGCCCGCGATGCGGTGCTTTGCAGTCTGCAGATTGTGCAAATTCACCGCCCCTGCCTGCCTGTGCCGTGCGGACTAGCTGGAACTAGCCAAGCAAGCAAAGCTCGGGGTCGGGGTCGGGGTCGGGGTCGGGGCAGGTCTCTCCTGGACTGGCTCGCACCGTCGCACGGCACGAGCACGGTTCGGGGCGGTCTGGACTGGAACACGCCGCGGAGCCGATCGGGTGAGCCGTGACACTGAGCAGTGCCTAGCTGGAACTACCGGACAGCCGGTGGTGTCTGTGGACTGGTGGTGGAGCAGCGGAATTGAATAGCGGCGGGCGCAGCGCTCGGCACGGCAAAGCACGGGCGATTCGGGAACGCGCCCGCGGCCACGCGTGGGGACCACCGACCGTGCCCCGCACAGACGGGGGCCCGCACGCCCGTCTCTGTCTCTGTGTCCCCGCGGGGCGGGGCCCGCGTCCGACTCTGATACCTCCTCCGCCTTCGCTTTCCTCTCCTCGCCTTTTCTGCGCTCCTCCGCGTCGCTTTCCTTCGCCTGAGACGCCGGCAGGAGGAAAAGGGCAGAGACATCGGACGGCTCAGTTTGAAAGAGCCGCGTCGGTGGTGATCGCCGCCGTTGGTTTGGCCAGCTCCGTTTTAGCTGTTACAAATCTTTTGATTCTAATTAGTCCATGATTAGATAATATTTGTCACAAACAAACGAAAGTGCTATAGTGCCAAAATTCAAAAACTTTCCACAACTAAACAAGGTCAAATAGAACGCCAGTTCGATAAACAAAAATGAAAGGGATCCCACGATTTGCCCTCTTGGAGAAAACGTATGGAGTAGGATTCTTAAGCATACATTTTTAGGAGTAGGTAATAAAACGCGTTTCCTTTTTTGGTGGTCTCGTGTCAGTTACAAAAACATTACGCCTTGTTTAGTTCTCAAAATATTTTGCAAAATTTTTCACATTCCCTATCACATCGAATCTTACAGCACATGCATGGAGCATTAAATATAAATAAAAGAAATAACTAATTACACAGTTTACCTGTAATTTGTAATTTACGAGACGGATCTTTTGAGCCTAGTTAGTCCATGATTGGACAATATTTGTCAAATACAAATAAAAGTGTTACTATTCATATTTTGCAAAACTTTTTGGAAGTAAGCCATTCTATTAGACAGAGTTTCGTATATATGACTGCTTTCTACAACATTTTTTTAAAAAAATATCTACACAACATTTGTTGTTTTCTCAGCTATTTACTCGATTTTTCTTCTTCGCCCATTCTTCATAACGTCCACTATTCTTCTTCCTTCTCGCCCCCATCACCGCCCACCACCTTGCCATGGTTGGCTAAGCTTTCACCGGAGCTCCACGCCCACATGCCCGCGGCGGCCGCCATATTCTCCTCACCCTTCTTATTTTCCGTGGCAACCTCTGGTCATGAGCTCCCCCACCCCGACCTGGTCCCATCGCCTCCACGGCCGACAAGCCCCTAAACGCCCCTGCAGCGTGTCCCTCGTGCCTAGCCTGCCTATCTCCCTGTGAACCCCCTTCTAAACCTGTTAGAATTGGAGAAGAAAATAGGGAGAGTCGGAGAGAGGGCACAAAACTCTAACACCGATGAGCTTGTTGTTTTCGACACCAACAACTAACCTTGGGGAAAAATAACCGAGAACCAAAAATTGATCCAAAATAACTGGAACCAAAACCGAACTAACTGGAACAAAAAACAAAAAATCTTGGTTCCTAAGTTCAATACCCGGTTCTCAAGATCCGAAATAACCAAGGATAATTCGGTTCCAGATCTCGATTAACAGAACAAAAACTAAAGAACCGAATCTGTACATATTGGCCCAATAGCAAAAGAGATTCAACCCACATTTCAACCCTTGGTATATAACAGAACCTCCTCAGTACCTATCCCCACCACCGAGGTGCCCACCCTATCTTCCTCCGTCCCTAGTGCCACACCGCCTCCTCATTTGCGCCTAGAGTTGAGGCACCGCCTGCCACAATCTGGACCTGGGGCCGTGTCCGATTCTTGCCCACTATCATGGACGCTAAGGCGCGGAGACGCTACCGCTCATTGCCAGCACGGGGGCGTGTCTCGTGTGGCCTAGACTAGATGTCGAGGCATTGAGTTGCCGCTACTAACCGCCAGCGCACATGAGCCTTCCACCACCGCGCTTGACAAAGTTCTCCTCCACTGCCTCTGTTGCCACTGAGGGCTGAATCTAAATTCTAGAGGAATTGGCAACTACCGCCATGTTTTTTTCACTTTCCCCTATTTTCCCCTTCTGTTTCTTTGGTGTAAGGTATAGCTCGTTTAGTTTGGTTCTAACCGAAACCAAACCAAAGTAATGATAAGAAATTCCTGAGTTTCCAGTTTTCTAGCTAACTGATTGGTCCCCAGTTTTACGCTAAAGAATTTTATAAAGAGGCTAGTAACCAAATTGATCGATTTTGGTTAACTGAATGTCCAGGCTAATCGACAACCTTCTCGCCAAAACCCTAGTGTCTTCTTCGTCCCCTCTAGCGTGGACATAGGTGCGTGCGCGAGCGATAGGAAGAGGGGCGGTGAAGGACGCAGAACGACAGAAGGGTCGAGGGAGGAGGCGTTGAAGGAAAGAGAAGGGTGCAGTGAGGAGGCGCGCAGAGAAATCGAGTCGAACACTCCATTGTATGTTGGCATTTCTCTTTTTTTTACGGGGACTGTTTTCTACAATTGCTTTGCCCAGTTGTGCTAAAAAGAGAAAATAGGGCGCAACTAGCTTACAGCGCAGAGTCAGCGGGAAATTCACGACAAATACAGCCAAATACAGAACATAAATCAAGACGTGAATATCCATACAAAAAACAGATTGGCGAAGAAGACCAACGAAATTCACGAGATCCTAATTTCGCAATTTCTCTTAAAATCTGGCGACAAAAGAAGTTGATTCAAACGGCTACAGGTAGGCAAGGCAAGTGTGAAATGTGAAAAAAAAAACCAGAAAGGTTATCACGATGTTTCCTCTTTTGCCCTCCTCCTCCTGCCATGTTTAACCCACAGAAAACGCGTAATTAACGCCCAAATAAAAGCCTTACCAAACCAAGGCCAGAAGTAGGAATACTCAAACCAAAACTAGTCGCGGCGAAAGACCACAGACATGCGGAAGGACAAGAGAGCGAACATCTCGTAAAATATTGGGGGCTGGCTTCCCTTCCGCCGGATCTCTCGACTTTCTCTCTCCCCAGACGTGTTGAGCTGTTTCCCAGTCCTTCGTCGCCTTCCCTCCGCTCAGCACTCAGCAGCATCAGCTCCCCCCACCTCTCCCCTCTCCTCTTCTCATCTTCTTCTTCTCCATAAAGCTCACTCTCAAACGGAACTGGAGCGGAGCTTCTGCAGAGTAGCACTAATACTAGTAAACTTTGGGGATTTTTCCTGTGAGAAGAGGGATTGGCATTGGAGTGGAGCTCACGGGGCCAAAAGGAAGGGAAGCCCAGGATTAGCGTGTGGCGGATTGAGTAGCTATTTTGGGAGGGGAGAGAACGAGAGGCGTGGCCTTGGCCGGGGGAGGCAGCGGCTTCTTGGACCGGCCATTGATGGCGCCGTGGAGCGGCTTGTGGGGCGGCAAGGCCGGCGGCGACGCCTACCGGGGCACGCCGGTGGTGGTCAAGATGGAGAACCCCAACTGGTCCATCTCCGAGATCTCCTCGCCGGAGGACGACGACGAGGACATCTTGGCCGCCGGCGGTCGCCGCAAGGGGGGCCGCTCCAAGAACGCCAAGCAGATCAGGTGGGTGCTGCTCCTCAAGGCGCACCGCGCCGCCGGGTGCCTCGCCTCGCTGGCCTCCACCGCCGTCGCGCTAGGCGGCGCGGCCAGGCGCAGGGTGGCCGCGGGGAGGACCGACGCTGAGGCCGGCGTGGTGGCTGCCACCGGCGAGAGCCCCGTGGTGCGCTCCAGGTTCTACGCCTTCATCAAGGCCTTCCTCGTCGTCTCGCTGCTCCTCCTAGCCGTCGAGGTCGCCGCTTATTTCAGCGGCTGGGACCTCGCCGCCTCCGCGCTCGCCATCCCCGTCATCGGCCTCGAGTCGCTGTACGCCTCTTGGTTGCGCTTCCGCGCCACCTACGTTGCGCCGGGAATACAGTTCCTCACCGACGCCTGCGTCGTGCTCTTCCTCATCCAGAGCGCCGACCGCCTCATCCAGTGCCTTGGCTGCTTCTACATCCACATCAAGCGCATCAAGCCCAAGCCCAAGTCGCTTGCATTGCCTGATGCGGAGGACCCGGATGCCGGGTACTACCCCATGGTACTTGTCCAGATACCAATGTGCAACGAGAAGGAGGTTGGTGTTGTCTTTCTCGCTCTAAATACTACACAATTCTGGTCACCTACCTATCAGTCTTTTCACATTTGGTTTGTTGTTGGGTTTCTTCAGGTGTATCAACAATCAATTGCGGCCGTGTGCAACCTTGACTGGCCGAAATCCAACTTCTTGGTTCAGGTGTTGGATGACTCCGATGACCCACTGACACAGACTCTGATTAGAGAAGAGGTGGCCAAATGGCAACAGCAAGGTGCCCGGATTGTGTACAGGCACCGTGTGTTAAGGGATGGTTACAAGGCTGGAAACCTCAAGTCAGCCATGAGCTGCAGCTATGTGAAGGATTACGAATTTGTTGCCATCTTTGACGCAGACTTCCAACCTCATCCTGACTTTCTGAAGCGCACTGTGCCACATTTCAAGGTGAATTGAGGGGAATTTACTTTTGATTGTTTGTCTTCCTTTTAGGATTCCAACTCTGATTCGTTGATTGCACAATTGCAGGACAATGATGAACTTGGGCTAGTGCAAGCAAGATGGTCCTTTGTGAATAAGGATGAGAACCTGCTGACTCGGTTGCAGTATATTAATCTGTGCTTCCACTTTGAGGTGGAACAGCAGGTGAATGGAGTGTTCTTAAACTTCTTTGGGTTCAATGGCACTGCTGGGGTGTGGAGGATCAAGGCATTGGAGGACTCAGGTGGATGGATGGAACGGACAACAGTGGAGGATATGGACATCGCTGTTAGGGCACATCTGCACGGCTGGAAGTTTATATTCCTGAATGATGTTGAGGTACTAGTCTGATATGAAAATCTTCTAATTGGTGTTTGCCCATGCTTACTATTTTCCTCAATTGAGCTGATTTTTTGCTGTATTGTGGACAGTGCCAGTGCGAATTGCCCGAGTCTTATGAGGCTTACAGGAAGCAGCAGCATCGGTGGCATTCTGGTCCAATGCAGCTATTCAGGCTTTGTTTACCAGACATCATCAAATGCAAGGTATTGCAATGCTTTTTGAATCTACTTTATCCCTTAGTCGCTACTTAATAATTCAAATTGTGTCATTAAAGAGAAAATTTAGTGATGTCCTTTTTAGCAAGGAATTTACTAATCTATATAGTAGATATTATGATTCAAAAGCATTATAGTTGTGACCAGAGTACTTAGATTCTATTTGTGACTATTCGATCAGTATCTGTAGCAGTAATGATTACAAAAGACTGTCATAGTCACTGCAATCCTGGTTTACATTGTGTCTTTGGTTATATCTTGAATTTTTAAGGTGTCATTGTTCCTTCTTTAACAACTTCACTTAACCTCAACTCAAAATAGCATGCTTGCATATCCTGTTCAATTAACATAATGTTAAGTAAGGTTGCATTATGTATTATAATACATCCTTGTAATGGTTTATTTACTTCGACTATGGGACACGTCTGTCCTTGCCCAGAATGTGCTCTAATAAAAGCATGAAAAGCTAGATGTTTTGTGTGTGATGCTTTTGATCTGAAGGTCTGGATCCACCCAACTCATTGCTTAGAACCTGTACTCTACATTATGTACCTTTGCTCAGTGCTACTTAGGTTGATGCACTTTTAAGATGCTGTTATCATTTGGCTTCCACACAGTGCAATATAAATTGTACATCTATCTTTTCTGGCCTACTTGTAGACTATAATATGCTACTCTGTCAAGTTGCTCCTCCGTTATGTTTTTGTCATTGTTATGAACATAATTTACCTTCCAGACTTCTAATTTGTTGTTCACTTTCTTTGGCTTTGCTGCAGATTGCGTTTTGGAAGAAAGCCAACTTGATTTTCCTTTTCTTCCTGCTTCGAAAGCTCATATTACCTTTCTACTCCTTCACGCTCTTCTGCATCATCCTCCCGATGACGATGTTTGTGCCTGAAGCTGAGCTTCCTGACTGGGTCGTGTGCTACATTCCAGCCCTCATGTCCTTGCTCAACATCCTACCTTCTCCGAAGTCATTCCCTTTCATCATCCCATACCTGCTCTTCGAGAACACCATGTCCGTGACAAAGTTCAATGCCATGATCTCCGGTCTGTTCCAGCTTGGAAGCGCATACGAGTGGGTGGTGACCAAGAAGTCAGGCCGCTCATCAGAGGGCGATCTCATTTCCCTGGCCCCCAAGGAGCTGAAGCACCTAAAGACAGGGTCTGCACCAAACCTCGATGCTGTCGCAAAGGAGCAGCTGGCATCGAAGAAGGATGCGAAAAAGAAGCACAACCGGATATACAAGAAGGAGCTCGCGCTCTCGATGTTGCTCCTAACCGCGGCCGCCCGAAGCTTGCTCTCGAAGCAGGGTATACACTTCTACTTCCTCCTGTTCCAGGGCATCTCCTTCTTGTTAGTAGGCCTTGACCTCATAGGCGAGCAGGTCGAGTAAAAAATGTGTAAAACAGAAATTGATAGGTGTGGAAAACGGTGGTGAGTCACCATGGAAGTGCTTGGGGGGAGGGGAGGGATGTGTTACTGGCTCACTGCCATGGACATGGCAGCAGCCCTTGGCTGAGATTCGAAAGATATGCTTTGTGCAGCTGTACCTTCCCGGATCTGTCCTGTCCTGGCTGCACGGCATGATATGATATCCACACGTGAAGAGGAACCCTCCTCTCCCTCGGAGGTGTAGATACAGTTTCCTCGGCCTGTAAAATTTGTTGCGTCGTGCCTCTTCCAGGTCCAGGGTCCGTCCCCCTCCATTCTTTTGTAACAAATCTTTGGTGCTCATGTGTGGATCTTTGTCATCAAGGATGTAACAGCACACACCTGTTCGCCTATACGATCGGTGAAGGGAAACAGAAGTGCCACTGGATTAGGAGCGTCCTGGTAGATGCAGCTGGACGCTGATCTCTTGCTCAACTTGTGAAGCTGATGTGAGTAGATCCAGATCGTGAGCTTGTCCATGTGTGTTTGTTGTACCTGTCCCCGCTTGACGCTGGGGAAAGTTGGGAGTTGTCGAGCGCAGTTTCACATGATTGGAAGATCTGTGTCTCCTCCATATGCCCCGTAATAATAATTGTGGATCAAGGTTCCAGCAACTGGTCAAACTGGTTCTTTCTGTCGGGCAGAGCTTTTTTTTTTTTAACGCTGACTGGACACGTAAACTTGCTGGACTTTTTTTCCCCTTGCCTGAAAGCAAATGTCAAGCAAAGAGAAGCTTCTGAAACACTGACGTTTTACCGAATACGCCTAGAAGACAACAATGTGCTTGCTAGTTGCTACACCTGGCGAACTGATCTCATGCTCATGAAATGTGTGGCCCAAGTCCGAACTGGGATAAAATGGAACGTTTGTCTTCAGCTGCCAGGCGTCAAGTGTGTAGCTATTAAAAAACTCTATCCGGTGAAGCCTCGTTTAGTTCATCCCAAAACCCCCAAACCTAACCTTTTAAGATTCTTCGTTACATAAAATCTTGCGACATATACATAAAATATTAAATATAGATAAAAATAATTAATTTCATAGTTTATTTGTAATTTAAAAAACAAATCTTTTAAATCTATTTAGTTTATAGTTGGACAATAATTATCAAATAAAAACAAAAATAGTTCAATATCCAAAAACTCTTTACTTCTTACATGAACAAAGCCGTCCATTCCAGGCACACCCACGACTCTCCTCAAGGTCAGGTGGGCAGGCTCTCCTCTGGAGGCCGGAGCTGAGCTGTGAGTAACCGAGAGTCAGGTGGGCTACGTATGCAGAACGCTTGACCCACCTTGTCGTCATGCCCATGCCCCGCACGTCGCCGCGACTGCGGGACAGCTGGTGGCCTCGTGCCGTGCCGAGGCGGTGTTCTCCTCCTGGTCGAGGACGAGCACGGTGCGTAAGCAAAGGCAAGCGCGTTTCACATGACGGTTTCGTGCGGCCGTGGACGGTGGACGCGCGCGAGAGCGGTGGTGTTTGGTGTGTGGTGGTGGGTGAGGCAGGCCTCCTCCGCTCCGCCCGCAGAGAACAAATAATGGGCGATCAAGTGCATCCTCCCTTTGTCCGACGCTGCTCGGCGTTCCGAAGCCCTCGTGGTCGTGCAGTACAAGCCAAGGGATGGGCTGATTGCCGTGATCGGTCAGTGCTGCTACGTGGGCTTGACCTCTTGCGATCATGGCGGACCGGACGCGAGCCATGATGGCCGCAGCCCAGCGATCTGGTAGGAGTGGCCGCTGGTAGCTTAATGATGGTTTTGTCTTTTGCTGGGTGGTAGCACAATTTGCTCGGGCGATGGTGACGTCATGCATTATTGCAGGGGGGGGGGGGGGGGGGGGGGGCGTGTCCCTTTTCCCCCCTCTTCGACTTCCGGAATGACATTATTTGGAGAGGGGGGGTTTTTTTTTTCTGTGTGGTGTG
>Ga0182004_10001015_pt1 | contig 19534 bp, 15 predicted proteins | sample Sormic07211540_1_FD_120479 | JGI IMG/M metagenome (GOLD analysis project Ga0182004, IMG submission 120479) | Endophyte microbial communities from Sorghum bicolor roots, Mead, Nebraska, USA - 072115-40_1 MetaG | ecosystem: Host-associated > Plants > Roots > Unclassified | place: USA: Nebraska...
CTGAGGTGGAGAAGAGAGAAGAAGAGAGAGAGTAAAAGCGGGCTGTAAACTTACAGCCGGTTCAGACACAAAAACCAAGAAAGTCTGTGAGATAGACAAGTGGGCCATGTATTAATAGTGATGAGCTAACCATTATATGAGTGTGCTGCAAGAAAACTGTAAAAAAATCTTACAGCCAGCTGGTATTATAATACTTGCTCTTATACGGGCCCCGCTTGTCAGAACTCGGAGCCGGAACTTCTCCCGCACCAACGTACAAGGACACGCGAGATGTCGTCGCGCCGGCGAGAAGACAGGAAACCAAACGACCATGAATATATGCCGTTGCCGTCACATCGAATCTTACAGCACATGCATAAAGCATTAAATATAAACGAAAACAAAAACTAATTACACAGTTTGTCTGTAAATCACGTGACGAATCTTTTGATCCTAGTTAGTTCATGATCGGACAATATTTGTCAAATAAAAACGAAAGTGCTACAGTAGCGAAATCTAAAAATTTTTTAGAACTAAACAAGGCCTAACAACATCTACTTGCCTTGTGTGATTTGTTTAGCAGTAGTAGTCGTATTCAGTGTACACGCTGCCCCCCAATCTTTTCTCGAGATTAGGCTACGTGTTGTCCAGTCATCTCCCTTGCAAATTACTAGTACTCCAGATATTATAAAAGAACATAAGCAAGCAAAGTCACCAACCCAAGTGCTAAATAACAAGATCTAGCTAGGCACCGTTTAGCACAGCCTGTTTCGGCCTCGTTTAGTTCCCAAAAAATTTTACCAAAAATTTTAAATTCTCCGTTACATCAAATCTTACGGTACATGTATGAAATATTAAATATAGACGAAAACAAAAACTAATTATATAGTTTGCCTGTAATTTGTAAGATGAATCTTTTAAGCCTAATTAGTTCATGATTGGACAATATTTATCAAATACAAACAAAAATGCTACAGTACCTGATATACCAAAATTTTGCCAACTGAAGGCCTAAGTAAAACCAAACGGGTCTACGCTTGTTAAAACATGCCGAGACAAAGGATTACTGTAGGATGAAATTAAAAATAGTGGTTTCACCCAATTTTACCTTGCTTTGGTGGGCTTAACATGGAATCGTGTGAGAGAATATTCTAAAGAGCTCCACATGTAGAGCTATTTACCAAAAACACCTCCAGTTGGTCATAGATATGAATCCAAAAACAATGTTTTACTAGTGAAGTGGAGGTGCTTCAAACAGAGCGTAAATCTTTTACCATGTTTTCGCACAAGTAAACTGTCTACGAAAACAGAATAGAGACTAGTGCTTTAAAACAGGAATTAGAGCACAGACTAGTGCTTTAATCGAACCATAGTATTTTGTTAGAAGTCTATAACTAACCCTATATAAAGTATTACAGAATTAATTATAGAGAAGACAATAATACGCATAAGGCCAACGACTAATTCACATGTTAGTGATATCTCTCACTATGCATGCCAAGGTCCCATTGGGATATCTAGTTCTTAATATTTTTTTGTCAAACCTATGAATCTAGTTTTTGTTATCAACGAGGAATGCCTCATATACATATAGTAGCCTAAAAATATTTACAATAGAGAAGTAATATCGTTGATATAAATAATGACTGTGGTAATCATGTCAATTCCTCGTGAAGGTGAGGTAGACAGGGATCTAATAAGAAAAAAGTGGGACAGTCAGGAATAGAGGAACCCGTGCGTGGTAGAAGACAAGAGGAGATGAAGTTGCCAATACACAAAGATTGCTTGGGAGAAAGAAGAGCGGCGACATATGACCAGACAACTCATCATTTCATTATTTAGATTGTCTCCAACAATGCAACCCATACCCAAAATGTGTCATGCATAGTGCTTTTGCCTACTGAAAACAGCTTCCAACGAATGACCTAATCACATGACCCATTTTGCCTACCTGCCAAGACGAAACCCAAAAATGCCTCCTCTTTCAAGGACGACGCAAATGGGAGCACTCGCTTCTGCCACCTCTGCCTCCACCCACCCTTTCCCCTTCTCCTCCACCTCCGATTAGAGCAACACGGCCGCAGCTGCTTGGAGACGTGGAGGTCGGGGGCGCGCGGCGGCGGCGTGACACTTGGCTCGGTGGTGCTCGGCCAAGAGGCGCACGACCGGGAGGCGCACGGGGGCGGCGTGGCTTGGAGGCGTGCTGCTGCGCTCGACCTACAACGTTTTTTTACAAATGCCCGGAGCTTGCTTTGGTTTGGGTCTTGGGCCTCAGTTGGAGAAGGGCAGGTTTCAGAGTTTGATCCACCTATATTGTGTAATGGGTCTTTATTTTGGGTATCAATTGTTGGAGTCAGTGTTATGGTCTAATTTTCTACGTCCGCATGTGTGAGAGAAAGAAAGATTGTATTGTGGAAAGTGTTGAACTGTAACTACAAAACATCTTGCATGCATAGGTTGGTATTGACGTTTAACTTGTTTGGATTGCCAAATATGTCAACCAAAATTATAAGATTGACAAGAACCTTCACTTAAGATGGTGGATTGGGCGGTAGAAGAAACAATACGACAACCTAACCGTCCAAGCTTATATATTAGAAGCCATTTTATGTGTTATATGACTATGATACTATCGGAGGCGTAAATTTACGAGTCTCACCTTATCATCGTTCTATTGCATTGTCTATTTCTAACAGAATTTTGAAAGGATGTTTATTTTGTCCTTTTCAACTTTATAATAAAAAATACTTCTTTGAGCATCTATAACAGTTTAGCAAAAATCATTTCTTAAATCTTGTTGTTTGTCAACTCCTAAAATAATATATGAGGAGACAAAAAAAAATCTCATCTCTAACAGTTTAGCAAATTTCGTTTTCAAAAACACAAAAACCAGCTAACGAAACGAAGAGGCATGCTAAGCGAACAAAGAGCCCCGCTAAACATAAAGAGAAAGATCGATGCCAAGCACGAAGCTCGCGCGCATATTTATGCGGTAGACAGGGAGATATGCCAAGTTAGTAAAGATGAGGAATTGAGATGACAAACTGTCGGAGATGATTTTTCGTCACATTGCTAAAAAACTATGGATGAAAAGTCATTTAGGGCCTTGTTTAGTTCCTAAAAAATTTTATAAAATTTTTCAGATTTCTCGTCACATCAAATCTTACGGCACATGCATGAAGCATTAAATATAGATAAAACTAATAACTAATTATACAGTTTGTTTGTAATTTGCGGAACGAATCCTTTAAATCTAGTTAGTTTATGATTAAACAATATTTGTCAAATACAAACGAAAGTACCACCGTACTCATTTTGCTAAAAGTTTTGGATAATGCCTTATTTAGTTCACCCCAAAAACTAAAAAAAATTTAAGATTCTCTGTCACATCGAATCTTGCGGCACATGCATAGAGCTTTAAATATAAACAAAAATAAAAACTAATTGCACAGTTTATCTGTAAATTATGAAATAAATCTTTTGAACCTATTTAGTCCATGATTGGATAATATTTGTAAAATAAAAACGAAAATACTAAGATACCGAAATCCAAAAAAAAATTTAGCCCAAACTGCTGAAGATGCTCCTAGATTGTACACGTGTGTCCATGCGCATACCCGACCGGGAGAAAACGACTGCCACGTCGGTCCTGTCAGCACTCAAATCTCCACACAACCACCGACACTCCGGTCCAGCTCACTGCCAATCCGGACCCACATCTAACCGGTCCCATCAACCAGTGAAACGGCGCGAATATCCTGCCCACCCGCTGGCGCGGCGCCCCTCCCCCGCGTCCGGCTCCGGCCTGCCCCCGCGCACCAAAGACGCGAGACGACTCCCGAGTCGACCCGTGCACACACCCAAGCCAAGAGTCCCAGTCCCAGACACGGACACGGACGGCCCTCCCGCCGAGTGGCGACCCGTTTCTCCGTTCTCGCCGTCCGATTATAAATGCGCCCGCAAATCACTCCAGTCCCCTCCCTCCTCCGAGTCCGAGCTCTCTCTCTCGCTGCGCCTCCCCCCCGCCTCCGCTCCGTCCCCAAATCTGCGCAAGGCCTCTAGGCAAATCCCATCGCGGCGACCGACATGGTTGGGAGCGTGGGCAACGGGCTGGCGGATCTGGGCGCAGCAGGGGCCGTCTCCATGAACGGGGTCGGGAAGCCGCTGCATCCTGCCGAGGCGGCGGCGGCGGTGGAGACGCTCCCGATGGAGCTGGAGCCGCCGGAGGCCTTAGTGGCCGCGGCGGCGGAGGCGAAGCGGGAGGAGGCTGGTGCAAACGGGAGGAGGAGGGAGATCGTGATGGGGAGGAACGTGCACACCTCCTGCTTCGCCGTCAAGGAGCCCGACGCGGACGACGAGGAGACCGGCGAGCGGGAGGCGACCATGGCCAGCGTCCTCGCGCTCTACCGCCGCTCGCTCGTCGAACGCACCAAGCACCACCTCGGTACGTTCCGCCTTTGGACGCTCACGCTCACGATCCCGGCGGCTCCATCGATTTCCTCTTTGCGCCTCCTCGATCTGGCCCGTGGTGGCCTGATCTCGTGACACACCAGTGCGCCGGTCGGTTTAGCCGCTTGCGGCTTGCGGCATTCTTAGTGTCGGCTTGTGCCTGTGTGCCTCGTTATTTTTGGTACTCTATAAATGCCCGTGTTCCTTTTCTTCGTCAAGCGTAAATACACTCGTCAGGGGATAAATAGTGGCATTATTTATTTATTTATTTATGCAGCAATTTTATTCGCCTATGGCATTTTCAGTGCAAATCTGAATGAAGTGCACTTTTACTTTTGTTTACTGTTGTCAGTTGCACTCTGTCGCTAATTATAAAGACTATTTTTTTACTGTACACTTATTTTTAAAACAGTTTAATGCCTGAAGTTATTTTTCTTCTCCTCTCACAAAGATGATATGAGTTGGTTGGATGAACCTGAAAAAAGTAGCTTATCGTAGCTCTTAATCTTATTTCTCTCTTCATTTATACTATGTGAAGCTATTTACTAAACACTTTCTAAAACACCTCACCTTCATTTAGAAAGTTGCTCGTGAAACTATTATTTTTTTTAAAAAAAAACAGCTTTACCAGTGAAATTGAGACTCGCCAAACAAGGCCTAAGTGTTAGGTGGCCAGCTCTTTTATCTGGTGCATATTTTACTTTGCCTTCCTTGCCAATTTGTTCCGGATTATATAATACAGTAATATGGAGATTCTAAAATACAGTCTTGTCTTAAATGCATCATCACTAATAAAAATTCTAGTCCACTGAACATGTGCCAGCTGTTTGTCTTTCCTGTCAACACCATGCTTCAATCTTCGTCTCATCAGCTTAAATACATATATTATTGGATTCTAATCAAACATAATAGATCTTCTATATGTGGACAGAAGTTTATCTCCATCTACACCACGTGTGTTCTGCTGCAACTGAGGGATAGATGTCTGATCTAATATTATAATAAAAGATTCCAGCCTACTTTTTTTAAAAGAAAATATTAATAGTGTTGACATAAGCATAGATCCATATCTCGCAAGCAGCTGAGATCCCTTTTGCTCCAAAACTTTTTTGTTTCCCAAAAGAACTATTTTTGCCAAAAAAAACACGAAATGTTTCTGAAGTTTCACTTGTTCTATCTTTCTAAATTCATCCTGCAACTCTAATGAAACTTTACGTTGTAGTGCAAGCACTGAATTGTAATGGAAGTGCTAGAAAGTTATCCACGTGTTATTATATTTGGTTTAAGAAAGAACTAAAGCTTTTGGACAGAAAGAATCAGAAAATAGAGATAGAAAAAGCCTGTTTAGTCAAGTTTTCTTTTCTTTTTTTTGTAATCCAAGTCTAGTTCTTTACCATAACTCTTTTATTCTATCTGATTATTCTTAGTTTCATATTACTCCTTCCGATTACAAAAGTGTGTCGTCTTCGTATACTTATCACATGCATTTATCAGTGCCTCTGCACTTCTTTAGTTCAAGCATATATACTATATATGTAGTCTCAAAAATACTTTGTGTAATATTTTGGGTTTTACTTGGCTAAATAATTTAGTGGCCAAAGATGCATACTGCAAACTGTGTTGTTGGAAATGACACTTGCTTAACCAGATGGAGTAGTTAATAAAGCAGGCAGCATAAGCATAAATCTGGACTCTGGAGTCTAGTGGGACATGCCACAGTTATATGGATGTGGCTTTTGTATAATAGAACCAAAAACAGACAGCAATATAATTATGTTAGCTCACGGCACCTGTTTGTTTTCATGAAGGTTACCCATACAATCTGGACTTTGATTATGGTGCACTGGCCCAGCTACAGCACTTCTCCATTAATAACCTTGGTGACCCCTTCATTGAGAGCAACTACGGTGTCCACTCCAGGCAGTTTGAGGTTGGAGTGTTGGATTGGTTCGCTCGCCTCTGGGAGTTAGAAAAGGATGAGTACTGGGGATATATTACTAACTGTGGTACAGAAGGAAATCTGCATGGGATTCTTGTTGGGTAATACTTGAAGTCCTTGCTACTTTCACTGCTTATGTGAAATGTCACTTCTGCTCTTAATATTCTTTATAAACTGTTTTACAGGCGGGAGGTGTTTCCTGATGGAATATTGTATGCTTCTCGCGAGTCCCATTATTCAGTATTCAAAGCAGCAAGAATGTACAGAATGGATTGTGTCAAAGTTGACACCCTTATGTCTGGGGAAATAGATTGTGCTGATTTCCATAGAAAGTTATTGCAGAACCGAGACAAACCTGCCATCATTAATGTTAACATTGGTGAGTTTAACTCCCGGACTAATGCCTTGCCTTAACATGTGTTCTGCTTCTAAACAAAACTGCTGTGCAGGAACAACTGTGAAGGGGGCAGTTGATGATCTAGACTTGGTTATCAAAACCCTTGAGGAAAATGGCTTTAAAGATCGGTTCTATATTCATTGTGATGGTGCCCTTTTTGGATTGATGATACCATTTGTTAAGAAGGTGATCTTTTGATTTTCCATGCTTTACGTACTAGTTACATTAAGCTGTACTAGCTACATATCTACTATGATAGCTCATTCTCCTGATATATGTATATGTATCTTCATTAGGCACCTCAAGTGACATTTAAAAAGCCTATTGGGAGTGTCAGCGTCTCTGGGCACAAGTTTGTTGGATGCCCCATGCCATGTGGTGTCCAGATAACAAGATTGGAGCACATAAATGCCCTTTCTAGCAATGTGGAATATCTGGCGTCAAGGGATGCAACGATCATGGGAAGCAGGAATGGCCATGCGCCTATCTTCCTCTGGTACACCCTCAACAGGAAGGGCTACAGAGGCTTTCAGAAAGAAGTCCAGAAGTGCTTGAGAAATGCACACTACCTAAAAGATCGCCTCAAGGAAGCAGGAGTTGGAGCAATGCTTAACGAGCTCAGCAGCACAGTTGTATTTGAAAGGCCGAAGGATGAAGAATTTGTCCGAAGGTGGCAGCTCGCTTGTGAAGGCAATATAGCTCACGTTGTGGTGATGCCCAGTGTCAACATTGACAAGCTAGATTATTTCCTGAATGAATTAGTGGAGAAACGAGCGACTTGGTACCAGGATGGAATAAGTCAACCCCCCTGCATTGCCAGAGACGTAGGCGTCGAGAACTGTCTGTGTGGCCTTCACAAGTAGTGTGAGCCTTTTGCAAGGGGGGTTCATTCGTGAGTCGAGTTAAAGTGTTATGTTGTACTGTATCCATGCGTTCTGTATGTGATAATAATGTGTTCCGCAGTGTAGCTTATTTGTTGCCATGAGAATAAAAATCAATTAAATGGATGGATGGAAGTTGCATCACCGTTGGCTCATCTGTACTGTGCTCAAACAATTCACTTTGCTTTACCCTCTGCCATGCTTCTGTTGTCTGTAGAACAAGAGGCAACTCTGTCAAGCTTCTGTTATCTGTAAAACAAGGGGCAACTGGGGCAGCATTAATCACTTATTGATGAGCACTTCAGATGCCGTTGCTGCAACGAAGTGATAAAACTGAACAAACTGAAGCCCTACCCACCTTCCATCGCGATAATACTGGTTGCTCTTCTTTCATAAATGCATAGCAAGTGGATTTGAACAAATTTAGCCACTGTCAACGAATATTGAGGTCTTATGCTTCTATCAATTGGACTAACGTTAGCAGGTACCAAAAAACAAGTCATATTTGTTTTCCCCCTTTTCACAAATGTGTATAGCAGGTACCATGAGTCGTTTTGTTTTCCATTTTTCACAAATGCAGATTGTAACAGTTGTTTTTTTATTTCTTTTAATAAGCCAGATTCAGGTAGCTTTGTCCTCAGTCAAATTTCACTAACTTTAACTAACTAAGTTTATAGAAAGAAATATACAAACATCTACGGCATCAAACAAGATTCATTAGATACACCACAAGATATATTTTAATAGAGCATCTATTTGATATTGTAGATATTAATATATATTTTTCATCAAAACTGATTTGGCTTAAGACCAGGAGCATGGTTGACTCATATGCCACTGGTTGCCAAAAACAAAGGTGAAGTTACTTTCTATCTGATATAAGACTCGAAGCTCAGGTGCACCAAAGATCATATTCATCACTATCTGGCCTCATTCTTGAAAGCTCAACAAAAGCAGTTGTCTCTTTTATATGTATTGGCAAGTGGAATAACTTTTCATGTTCTTTGTTTATTCCACATAGGTTTTAAATTCATATGAAAAATCGGCAAGTTCTAGTGTAGAAAAGAGAACCGTCTCCCTAATTGCAGGTTTTCGTTGAAGGTGGTTTCAAGTAAAAATTTCCTCAGTAACCATGAAAAGAATCTCTAACAGACTCTTTTTTTTGGCCAGAGTATGGAATGCTAGATCAAGTAAAGGTCCTTCAATATTTTTTGTTGCTTTTATTTATGCTTTATCTAACTTTCATGGCAGTCGCTATTCATTTCATTTATTGATTTTTCTCCGTACCTTTTAGATCAAGGCCTTGTTTAGATGCGAATTTTTTTTTGGATTTTGCTACTGTAGCACTTTCGTTTGTTTGTGATAAATATTATTCAATTATGAACCAACTAGGATCAAAAGATTCGTCCAGCGATTTACAGCTAAACTGTGTAATTAGTTTTTATTTTCGTCTATATTTAATGCTTCATGCAAGTGCCACAAGATTCGATGTGACAGAGAATCTTGAAAACTTTTTGGTTTTTGGGGTGAACTAAACAAGGCCCAAGTTTTGAGTATATGGGACCATCTTTCCACTTAGTGAGCTTCCATTCCTGTCCATTTGCTACACACTGTTGGCCATGCCAGAATATTGGAAGGATAAGCTTTTTAAGTGTACATGTGACATAGATTTGCCACGGCCAATGCATATTTTTTTATTGAGATATTTAAAGGATTAGATGGATGGGGATGCATTGGGTCTCGCATCTGCTAAGCTATTGGGCATGCTTATCTAGTTTGCCCTTTTGGAATTAAAAAATTACAACTTGGGCACACAAATCTGTTGCAAGAGCAAGACTCAAATTTGGGTTGGCGAGGAGGTAAAACAGCTCCCCACAAATCTGCATTGTTGGCTTCAACCTTCATCATATCTGTCTCATTATCCTAAACACCATTTGGAAAGCGAAAAAATAAGTAAGTCATTGGTGTGCCTATGCCTCTTTTCAGTTTCAGATTCTAAGGCGTCTGTGTTTCTTATTTTCGCTTACAGAAACCATTGTTCCTTATGAGCTTCTGCGAGAACCTGCTAAAGCTCGGTTCTATGCTCATCCTATTGAGATTTGGCTGATCCTTGATCTATAAGGCACCTAGCAGTAGCAGATGAGGTTGTATAAGGCAGTGAACGAAGTCCCAGAATGGATATTCGTTATCATTTTGCTTGTGAATTTACCTATTGCTTTCCGGCCATCAGAAGTTATATATATGTACTTTGTTCTTCAGAGTCTGGATTTTGCGTTGCCCCCGTCCTTGTTTCATCCACATTCTGATTTCTGCATGTGGCTGAATTTCAGCTATCAATGTAGCTATTGAGCCAAAGCTTAGGCAAAGAGAGAAAGGTGTGCAATTAACCTGTACTACCTCAACACTCCTCCACACGTGTTCCCTCAGGCCTCAAACATAGAAATAGAAGTCGGCTGTGATTATTTAAATTAATTGCGCCCATCAGGATTCAAACTTGAGAACTCTGGCCCTGATACCCTATTGAATTGCATGTAGCTTAAGTTGATAGAAAAAAAAGGCGAGCAATCCACTTACGGATTCACTTTTATACTTCAACTGTAGACTTCAGTTCAGTAGTTAGCACAAAGTAGGGAGAGACCTGAGAAAGATAGGGTCTGAACGACTGAACCCAGGGAACTCACTGGTAAGATCATGACTTACACGTAGATTTACACGTACTTGTCAACATTTTGATCACTGAATCGTCCCAGACGCCCAGTGTGCTTATGACAGAACATTATTTAGCTTCCTGGATAGTGGAGACAGTCACATATGAAAATGGTCCTTTCGTGAGAAACTAAGACAAACAGAAAACAAGCCTCTGAATCTGCAGTTTAGCAAGATTAGACATTCCAGGAAATGCAATTACTGAGACAGTCACATATGAAAATGATCCTTTATTGATATTTAACCATTCTCTGTTTAGCATGATTTATTGTTATCAGCGAAACCACCATGACGCTGCTCTGGATCGTTGACCGATCGACACGAGCAAAGCCACATGTCAGTAAGATCATTGTGGGAGCTGACCTAGCACTCATCCTTGAAAGCAAGCAAAGCTTGTGATGCGCAAGGTTCCAGGATTGGAGTTGCGAGAGCTCTGCTTACTGATGTCCGGCCGCTTCTGGTTCGTTCAAAGTGGAAGGGATCAGAACAAGCCAATCAGCATATGCAAATGCAACGTGGTTTGTGAGTGGTAATTAGTTGCTTTGTCAGCTTCACCATTGTGGCCACATGCTTCATGTCTCAGTATTTTACAGCCTCATGATTGCCCCCGAGGATATGATTCACTGCAAAGATGGGTGCGTGTTACTGTCAGCTGTCATACTAGTCAAATTCAACTTTCTTGGACCATTGTTTCTCACACCTCCCTCCTTTTTATCAAGTTGAAGGATGTTTCCTGTAACTGATACAAGAAGGCACTAGCTAGTACTGTCACAGACAGAATTGCATTTATCAAATATCTGCTTTGATTTATTTAGTCAGTATAGTAGTCAAGATGTTAATCAACTACTTGCGAGTTTATGATAATCGTAATCTGGAAAGAAATCAGAATTTTGGAAGTCAAACTCACCAATTTCCTGTCATCATATCCTCCTATGCTTTCCCTTAGGCAGACCATGCCCATGAGTTGAGTTGCCTGGCTGGACCAGACTTTGACCCCAAGTTCAGAAATAATTCAGTTGCCGTGCCATGAACCACACAGAATGGCAGGGAGTAGCAAAGGTCAAAGATACAGCCTCCCCCACATGCCACATGGCCTGCAAAAGAAAGCAACACTAACAAATAATTCAGTGCCTGATCTCCTCCCTTTTCTAATCCATCTCTTGCTGCATGTGTGCTAAGCTTCTTTATCCTGCTTTACACCCATGATCAGGCAGACAAGATCTGGTGCTATATACCAGCTAGTGCCCCTCTGATTCCCGGAAAGCCACCACTGTTAACAACACACTCACCCCCAGCTAGCCTCCTAGTGCTCAGTAACCTCCTGGCCTCTCCATTGGCTTGGCTCCCCTGGGTGCTGTTGCTGTGAAGGTGATGGTGACACTGATTGCAAAGCAAAAAAACTATGCAAGTTAACACCAATGAAAGCCTTACCTTGGCTGCAATCTTGCTGCCCTGCCTCTGCCTTAGCCTATATATACTGCTTCCAGTTCAGCACGGCAGAAACTTACTCTTACATTGTCGCTGAGCTAGAGTTACAGCGCTCCGTGGCCTTTGATTTTGTAGACGAGAGAGAACAGATTTCACCTGGGATTGGGATTTGGGAAGGAAGAGTCGGCGTCAGAGGAGAGGATCACAAGTTCACGAGTGAATGAAGACAGTTAAAGCAAGCATGCAAGAAGGGTACGTGTACGTGTACTCGCGGAGGGCGCTGCTGCTGGCTCCGCTGCACAGCTACGGGGAGAATGCGGCGGCGAGCCAGGTGGTGGCCGGGCAGCAGGAAGCCCCGGCGAGCGACGGCGTCAGGAGCGGGGGTGGGAGCAGCAGCAGCAGCAGCAGCAGCAGCAGCAGCTTCGACGCGAACGTGGTCATGATCCTGGCCGTGCTCCTGTGCGCGCTCATCTGCGCGCTGGGGCTCAACTCCATCGTGCGGTGCGCGCTCCGGTGCACCAGCCGGACGTCGCCCGGCGGCGGGGCGCAGCGGCAGCCGGCCGCGGGGGCGGGGGAGCCGGGGCTGTCGGTGGTGCGGCTCGCGCAGGCCGGGGCGCGGCGGAAGGCGCTGCGCGCGATGCCGACGCTGGTGTACTCGCCGGGGATGCTGCCGCTGCAGGCAGCCGGCGGCGGCGGGCCCGTGTGCGCCATCTGCCTGGCCGAGCTGGAGCCCGGGGAGCGCGTGCGGGTGCTACCCAAGTGCAACCACGGCTTCCACGTCCGCTGCGTCGACCGCTGGCTGCTGGTGCGGTCCACGTGCCCGACGTGCAGGCAGCCGCTGTTCGGCGCACCGCACAAGGGCTCCGGCTGCACCGACGATGCCGGCGCCGGCGCCGAGCCGCCGGTGCGGGCGTTCCTCGTGCCGCTCCGGCCGGACGGTTTCATCACGCCGTACGATTTTTAGACTACGATAGTCGACAATCTTTGAATTGTAGAGAGTATACAAGGCTACAAGCATTACAAGCATGGGCACCGATCACTGCATTCTACGTTGTACGGTCTTTAATTTGTAGTACAAAGCAGTTTTTTTTGCGTTAATGAGCCTGCCACACAGAGATATACTTTCTGTCTCAAATTATAAGACTTTTTTTTTGCATTTCTAAATTTATAGCAAAACGTTTATAGCAATTATTATGTATCTAGACATTTATTGTTATATTTAGGTACATAACAAAAACTATGAGTGTAAAAAAATCAAAACGTCTTATAATTGAAAAGGAGAAAGTACTAGCTAGTATACTTCATTTTCAGAAGCTGTTGATAAGCCGAAGTCGACTGAAACTCTAAGAATACACGCATCTTGATTTTGTAACCTTTGATTTTGAAGAGTATACAAGCAATACACACATGGGCATTGATCACAGTGACCGTTTGAAGATAGATTGATCTAATGTAAAAACCAAAAAAACCTAACTTAATGTAAAAACCCAAAAAACCTAACTTGGGTGACATCTACTGAATATATAGTGTAAGGGAGACCCTATTCGTGTCTCTAAGGAGTCTCGATACGTTATAAGCTCTAAATGGCCCAAAAGGCAGCATTCTGATAGATCCTGGATGTGGATTTGTTTTGACGATTTCTGTTGACTCCGATTGATTTTTGATGTGGGATTAGTGCACTGGTTAGTTTTATGAAATTATCTTTCTATCCATAGGTGGAGAGATCATCAAAAACGGAATCCATATGATTTATGAGCGTCTATTTTATTGCAGGCTACTTATGGAGTTTAAGATGAGCTTGAACTTGACATGGATTGGGCCTTCAACTTGAGTTGGATGCCCAAGCTAGACTCCTAAGTTGGTGACCAAGGAGAAGGATTTCCTTGGGCATCATTGAGGTCTTCTCCATATGGATGGGGATGCTCTAACTTGGGTCAATGACCCAAAGGTGAAAAAAAGCTCACTATGATATCGTAGTCTCTGAAAGAAACAACAACTTGTCATGATGATTTAAAGGCCTTTCTGACATAGTATTGATGTGGGACTAGATTCATTTGAAATCTTATCAAACAAGCTTTCTGTCGAGTGTTCATTGATCTCAACCGCACTCTAGATGGATGAGTTATGACCTTTCCAGTAAAGCACTAATGGGCTACCAATGAACTGAATGTTGGGCTTTGATGAGCTTGCACTCCAAAGTCGGTCTTATATGGTGTATCCATGCCCTATCTATTGTACAGTCTATAGAACGTGTCTTTCTTAAGTTGACTACATCGTCATCATTGTTCCTAAGTGTATCCATAGTGGAAATATAGAAATGAGCTCATCTTGTTTTTAACTTTCATGGGTGTATTGATACTATCATGCCCTCATGAGAGGAGGATAGCTCACATTTTGCATGTTGTTTGGCACTGATGTTCTGATGGATAGTCCTCCTGAGCTCGAAGATAGATTGTCAGACCAAGAGTGACTTGGCATAAATGGCTGGTCAATGAGCTGACGTTGCTATCGTCGGATAGTCCGGTAAGGCATCTAGAAAATTCATCTGGCAGGTTTGAGATTAGTGTGTCAATCCATGAAAACACCTCATTCCTCTTGCATTGGGGCCTTTGGGGTCCCAATTTCCCATGACTTCCAACATTTCTTAGGCAGTACCCGGTCGATGGCATAGATGGGTTGTCAAGATGGAGCTCCATAGGTGGATCACATTAAGAGGACGGACTTAGAGTATTCCTAACAATTAGCTATTCGGCTAACTATTCTAACATGGACAAGAAAAAAAGGAGAGAGAGTAGTCACTAGCAATGAACAGATAACTCTATTTTACGTAGTTCAAGAATCTAGGAGAGGAACATATGAGAGTTTTTACTTTTGTCTCTCACCCCACATAAGTTGGCTATGTAGGTAGCACCATTACGGACGCTAGTGCATCTCAAATCAGCTAGCCAAGCAAAAGATAGCGACTTGTCAGGGGATTAGAGCCAACAATCATCATGGTTGGCAGGACTGGCTTGTTGGAGTGTATGGAAACCAAAGTTCCTTTCCGAAAGTTTACTCCCTATCCCATCAGATGTTTAGACATATGTATGAAATATTAAATATAGACTAAAAATAACTAATTATACAGATTGTGACTATTTTGTAAGACGAATCTTTTAAACTTAATTAGTTTATGATTTGACAATGCGGTGTTACAGTAATGCTACAGTATGTGTTACTGCCGGACTAATTAGGCTTAATAAATTCGTCTCGTGGAGTACCGAGGACTCCCATGTGACACCCTAATGTGACGAGCAATGTGACACCTCAAAACTTTTCACCCTGAATTTAAACAAGACTAGGTATAAAGGAGGAGAGACTCCCATCGATGGGACCCAACATGGGACAGGATTGAGGTTTCAATAGTGCTAAAGGAAAATTAGAAATTGGTTTACTTTACAGGGATCGCCATACAAAGAGCACGACTTAGGTTAGCAGAACGACTAAGGCGGGCTAAGCTAGGAGAAGAGAATGACTCTTGGTCATGAAGTTTCAATGGGTGAAGGTTCCATACACAAATTGCAGGTGGCACTCATGTGCACCCGGAAAGTATTTTTCGGTCGGACATCCATACCTAAATTTCTCCAGGCCAAACACGCTTAACTTTAGAGTTCTTTGGAGATGAGCTTCCAGAAAAGAAATTACAACTTGTTAGTATGAGTATCTTATTAAACCTATTAAGCCCTAGGCCGGGATGTTGCATCCTCATTGTGTGAAATTAGGGAGATAGGTTTAGGCTTCACAAGAATTTTATTAAAAAGTTTCAATAGAGTTATGTTTTCAGATAACTTCTAAAGAGCATCATAATAAGAGACTTTTGTAGAATTTTATGAGGTCGTGTACTTGTGTCTCTTATTGTCATGCAGAGATAAGAACTTTTTTAAGCTTGTATCAACTTGATGTATTGGAGATAAAAAAACTTGATGTATTGGACTTGAAAATTAATAACATTTATATTAAAAAAATGTATGTGAGGGTGTGCTCGTGTATATGCCATTTCAGGATTGCTGCAGTTGATCGATCTACACTGACTGGCTGACTTCATCACAGATAATTCACCATAGATGGTGGCTACATCCCATACACCCATTTGGTACGAGAAAGCCAAGTCCAAGGATCACAAATGAGTAGTTTCTCAGAAGTCAGAGCTACGGCATCACATTTTGCTCTACCACCAGATCGTAATTATAACGAGGTGGGATCATGTTGGTAAGAGAATCTATGCTAACAGCATAATTGAAGCACTATGTGAGGCAGCAAATATTTCTCGTCACTTTAGGAAATAGGAATAGACCTTTAGGTCCAATTTAAAGCAAAATTGGGTCCATGCGGATAGCTAGAACTGCAATTTTTTCAGAGTAGATGTAGCGTGTGTAGATCTATATTAGAAAATAGTTGCAAAATCTCATAACATTGAGTGGTTTAGAGCATCTCCAGCAGTGCTACCTAAATCAGCAGACTACCTAAATGTTTATTTAGGTAGCCACCCATTTTAATACTACCTAGATTTTGCTCTTAACTCCAGCAGTATTAACTAAAACTAGCTACCCATTTTTATCTTAGCAAAGGATGACTTCTAGGTCCCACAATCAGAGCATGAATGGGAGAGAGAGGCGCGTGAGTGGGAGAGAAGATTTGGGTAGTGTCCTTGACCCAACAGGAATGGGTAGTGGAGAGGGGAATTTGGGTATGGGTGGAATAGGTAGTCTGCTAGAGTGAATTTTTAGCCCTCTACTACTCAGATTGAGGATAGATAGTCCATTTAGGTAGCCTGCTGGAGATGCTCTTAAGAATATACATTTCATACAACACTATTGGCCAAAGATATGCATTATGAGTTTATGACTGTGCAAAGTCAAATGTAACTAGTATCTTTATAGATGTTGTGTTACCGCTAACAAGAACTTTACTCTCCAAACATACTCCAAAAGTTCAAGTTGTTGGTCGTTAATGTTTTCCACCAAATTGGTGATGGGCTGATGCCACAATGATGGAAGGTGTAGTTATACACCCAACAATGCACCTAGGTTTAAGTCTTCTCCTGGCTTAAATTTGGGTGTCTATTCTCTTTTTAATCAAAACTATCGTGAACTTCTAAATTTGAACTCTCTTTTTAACAGTTTGACATACAAATTAATCAGGAAGACACATGACCGTAGTTTGTCATCCAAATTAATCAAGAAGACATGCCACCGCTGTGTTCCTGAAAAATGAAAGGAACTGCAGCCAGCACACTGAAACAATATATTGGTGGTGGTAGTCGTTGAGTAGAGCGAATCTAGCCAAGAGCATCATCAGGTTTTCTTTTCTTTTTATAACAAAGAGCATCATTAGGTTGGAATTTACTGTCTTCGTCCATGAGTCTCTATCGTTTTAGCCTTCAGCGCAATGACCAAGGAGCAGCTCTGGAGCAGCAAACGAGCACCTATTTACATTTAATTATCACGGACGCAGTGCATCCGATGAGTCACATGTGCGCAGCGCCTATGAGGAGCTACGAGCGCTTGGGGGCGAGCCAAACCATGGTCGTGATCTAGATGGAGACTCTTTTTTTCTTTTTTTCCTCAGACGTTGGAGACTTATGGATAGAGTACTTCTCTACTACTTTTGTTCCAAAATAAACCAATTTCTAAAATCACCTAAAGTCAAAATTATCTTCGATTTAACCAACTTTATATAGGAAATAGTATCATCGTCTATTATGCCGAATAAGTACATAACGAAAATACTTTATGACCTAATGATGCTAATTTAGTTTCACACATATTGATGGATATTTTTTTCTATAAAATTTGACAAATTTAAATAGGTTTAACTTAGGCTAGTTTTAGTGGTGGTTTCATGTTCCATTTTCCAAGACTCAATGTAATGCAAATAGTGTAGACAAGTTTATCCCATGAAACTCATTTTTTCATCTTATGAAACTTTTATTATCTCTCTCTTCATTTATTTCATGTCATGAAACTCCCATTAAGATTGACCTCAAGACAATTCGAGAATTAATTTATTTTGGCACATAATGAGTATATTACACAGACTTTCTGGAATCCTAACGGTATTTTACTAAAGCATTTACAGATTGTATCAGCCTACGGACCTGATATATAGGTCTAAATTCGTCCATGTGGTGGTAAATGGGCAATCTTCTTTCAATATCAGTGCTTGTGACTTGTAAGTTGTAGCGAGTGGCAAAGAACTAACGATAGGGCATGCCACCATTACATATTTCCGTTCTTCTGTTAGCAGATTATTAACATTCCACAGGGTTCTTCCATTCAAGCAACAGCCCATGTGGTGTGCCCTGAAAGAATAGAGATATTGGACCTAATAACCTGGTCAAAAAGTGACATGGTAAAACGAGTTGATGGAGCCACTAATCATGCTAGGAAGACAATATATGTTTAGCAGTGGGTAAGCAAATCAATCGGACTGCAACTGGCAGAAACAAGGATAAGATCACTGTTCGCTGGTGTATGATAGTGCTCAGGCTACATCCAGATCCAATAGGGCCGCCTTTCTGGATGAGAGGTACAGCTCCGAGCAAGCCAAAGATGAGCAACGGCAATCCCACTTTGGGCAGAGCTCAGGAGCATCAGGATGGCACAGCATCCGTCCTGGGCTGGACTCTACGCAGCCGAATACATCGTCTTTTTGACTTTTCTAGCTGCATTGTTTTCTTGATATATGTTTAGACAGTATATATCCAAGTGCCTAGCAAAAGTTAGGCCTTGTTTAGTTCACCCCGAAAACCAAAAACTTTTTCAAGATTTTCCGTCACATCAAATCTTGAAGCATATGCATGAAGTATTAGATATAGACGAAAATAAAAACTAATTGCACAATTTGCCTGTAAATCACGAGATGAATCTTTTGACTCTAGTTAGTCTATGATTGGATAATATTTGTCAAATAAAAACAAAAATGCTATAAAATACTCAAATCGTGAAAAACTAAAATGGACATGCCTAGTGCTTCCACTCTATACATGGATAGCTCTCAACATAATCAGAATACTAGCTAAAAAATCTCAAATATAGTTTAGAGCATCTCCAAGAGCTCCCAATATCCACTTTGTATTCTATATTTTTTGGCAAAACCACAAATTTTCATCTCCAACAACTTGGTATATGCATTTGGTATTTTGTCAACTTGGAAAAGAGGAGCCTCCGCGCGCGTAGAGAGCGCGCATCGGCCTTCTTTTCCTCCCTCCCGCGCCCGCTTCTTTCTCTCCCGCGCGCGCCATCTCGCCCGCGCCAAACTCCGGATCCCGTTCCCTCTTCTCCCGCCGCTTCTTCTCCTCACAGTAGACCATCTCTTCGGCGATCCGAAGATTGATCCGCGGGCGCCGCTTCTTCTCCTCTCCCTGAAGACCGGGAAGCCTCCTCGCGCCGCCGTGAAGCCTCCTCGCGCAGCCGCCGTGAAGCCTCCTCGCGCCGCCGTTCTCGCGTGGAGGAAGGTCCGGCGCCGCCCTCCAGCAGGTACGTAGGTTCTTCAAGTTATCATCTCGTTCTTCATCTCGTTGTTCATGCCGAGGACGATTACCTGATGCTAGGGTTAGGGATTGCTGATTTAGGGTACATGCCGCTAGGGGCTTTACGGATTGTTGTGGATTATGTGTATGCTGTTCTTGATATGATCTTGTGATTCATATGTTGCTGCAATTTTTGACCCAGCCGATGCATGCGAGTAATGTCAAGGCGTCCTGGAAGGGGAATC
>Ga0182004_10001016_pt1 | contig 19530 bp, 8 predicted proteins | sample Sormic07211540_1_FD_120479 | JGI IMG/M metagenome (GOLD analysis project Ga0182004, IMG submission 120479) | Endophyte microbial communities from Sorghum bicolor roots, Mead, Nebraska, USA - 072115-40_1 MetaG | ecosystem: Host-associated > Plants > Roots > Unclassified | place: USA: Nebraska...
AAAAAAACACTGTACTCGGTGTACAATTGCAAGAAATATTGGCGCCATTTTCTCGGCGGACGCCGCTCTTCTAGATTCAACGAGATGAATGATATATCGGCGTGGCAATGGCCATGGGCCATGGCAATGCTGAGAGCACTGACGAGAGGCCGGTGCTGCACCACAACTGCACGGACCTCAGGCTCAGGCAGGCTGGCCCATCGTGGAGGAGGAGGTTGGTGGCGGCCAGCTAGCGAGCTTCATGAGCCAATGGATATTCCTTCCCGTGTCTGTTGGCGCTGGTCCACCGCGACATGTCAGTGGTGCGTACTGGACCGTTCGGTTCGGGGGGTGAAAACATCTGGGCTAGACTTGCTTGGGTGTGGCAATGGCATAGTTGTTTGTCTACGTGTCCAACTTACAAAACAAAACTTCTGGTCTCACTGTAACGGTTGCGGGGATAGCTCAGTTGGGAGAGCGTCAGACTGAAGATTTGAAGGTCGCGTGTTCGATCCACGCTCACCGCAAGCTTATTAGTTTTTGCTGGTATTTTCTATTCCTGTTTTTGTTCTTCATCTGTGTATGTGCAGCAATGTTTTTTTCCCTGTTTTTGTTCTTCATCTGTGTATGTGCAGCAATGTTTTTTTTGTTCTATCTCCTTTTTTTCTGTTTTCTTTTCCTTTTTGTATTTTGGTCACTTTTTTTTTGTTGCTTTTGCTGGGTTTTTCCCTGTTTTTTATCTTCCTCTGTATATGTGCAGCAATGTGTTTTTTTTTTGTTTTTTCTCCCCCTTTTTTCTATTATTTTCCTTTTTTGTTGTTTTTGTTCTTCCTCTGTATATATGCAGCGATGTGCTTTTTCTCTTGTTTTGCCTCCTCTGTATATGCAGCAATGTGGTTTTGCTGTCGTTTTGTCCATCTCTATATGCAGCAATGCGTTTTATTTGCTGTCCTTTTTTCTTCCTCAGTATATGCAACAATGCATTTTTTTTCTTTTCCACTGTATATGCAGCAATGTGTTTTTTTCTCTTCCTTTATATTTGTAGCACAATGTAAAACAATAGTACCTGTATTATACACAAGGATATGCATTTCTCGTAACAACGATAGTACTACTGCCTGTTTATGCGCAGAAGGATATGCAGTGCTAGTTGAAGTTGAGAGCATCTCCAGAAATTTGATAAAACAACTCTTCATGTTAATATTTTAATAAAAAGAGAAAAAAGCTTCCTACAGCAATTGGGTAAAATATCTCCATAAAAAATAGAAAGTTGTCAAATATTCTCCTTAAAATTTTCAAAGTTGAGCGAATTCCCTATCTCTTCTCCTGACCTGTTTCCACGCCATGTCTCGTACAGTCCTCTAGTTCGACCATCGTTGGTATATACCGGCCTCTATTGCCGCCGCCCTATACGTCAATGCTATCGCTTCGTGTGTGCCTCTGCGGGTGTTACTAATCTTTGGTTCGAAAGCATGGTATGCTTCCTGCACATGGGCATAGCTTGCTATCTTTATATATGCTCATCACTTGCATTATTGGTCGGAAAAGCATGGAAGCTAAGCACGTCTTGTTGACCATACAGAGCTAGTGCTTGCTTCAGTGTGGTGCCGACAAAGATGCAATTTTCTTTTCTATTTTTATGAACAACATAATAAACAAAAAGACATTAAATATAGGCTTTACTATAACTTTTAGAAAGTTATTAGAAGAGACTGTTGGAGAAGAACAAAAAGTACAAGTTGCTATTTCTTTTGTTAACTTACTAAATTAATTAGTTTAACAAATAAATTATACCAAACTTCTGGAGATGCTCTTAGAGACTAGAGTAGGCAACTGCCCATTTTTTCATGCATCTGAAGTTTCATATAGATGGTTTCCTCGAGTTAATTTTTTTTAATTTGATTAACTTTATAGCAAAGTGCATCGATATCTATAACATAAAATAAATATTTTGTAAAAATATATTCTAATTTAATACTATAAAACTTAGCGTTTTTTCTAAGTTAGAAAATTTGACTTAAGACAACTCTATAAATTTAAGATTTCCGGGACAAAGGAGTACTTTAGTTTGCGCAGTTTATATTGGTGATTAACGAAAACTAGGATCATCTCCTTGTTCGTTTGGCTGATAAGCCATGTCAGGAAGTATTGTCGATTGATTTATTGGAAGAAAAGAACATTACTGAATGAGCTCATAAACTCAAGCGAACAGATTTTTCCGAGCGACGACACATAATGCCTCTCGTTTTCCTCTTTTCTCCTTCTCTCTGAGGTTGTCTTCAGCAGGAGACTTATCAGAAGACCCAAACATAAAATGGATCTCTAGCAGAGTACTTAGGCCTTGTTTACTTCCATCCAAAACCTCAAAATTTTTCAAGATTTCGTGTCACATCGAATCTTTAGACACATGCACGGAGTATTAAATATAGACGAAAATAAAAACTAATTGCACGGTTTGGTCGGAATTGACGAGACAAATCTTTTAATCTTAGTTAGTCCATGTTTGGACAATAATTACCACAAACAAACGAAAGTGCTACAGTGTCGCGAATTTTTTCCTTTTAGGAACTAAACAAGGCCTTATATGAAAGACTAATTTTGAGTATCACTAAATTATGACTTAAATATGAGTATCTTTTCTCCTCAAGATCTATTTTTAGAAGTTTTTTTGTTCTTGTTGTTGGAGAAGATAAAAAATAGGTATATAACCTTTTGCCTGCAATGCTATTTAAACTTAAAATAAGTCTTGTATTTTAGGTAATGATTGATGGAGACAATGTCAAGGAACATGAGTTTGATGCCATTGCTATAGTGCCTTAGATCATTTCCAGCCGTCTTTCTTGAACCCATTATTTCTAAAAAAAAAAGGAGAATCGTTCCATTAAAAATTGTTCTTTATATCTTTTCACACTCAACAAATTCTCTATATTTTGGTCGTACTTTGGAGAGCCAGCTTCTATTCCTAGCGACCGGAAAACTAGAAATAGAAAATAAGAATATTTAAAGACCTAGTTAAAGAAACTAATTTGGAGAAAAAATCACCAAAATCTCTATTCATAATTCATATCAATATGAAAAGATATAAAGAAATGGCTAGAGTTATTATATGGCAATAAAAAAGGAAAAGAAAAGGAAGCTTCTTGAGAACAGAAGTAAAAAATAACCCCGTGCATGATCAAAGGACAAACCTTTTAAATCAGCATATTTATATTATATAAATAATATGAATATGACGACAATAAAATAAAAAGAAAAGAAAAGGAAGCATCTTAAGAACATTTTTTTAAAAAAGAACTGCCCCCATGCAGGATCGAACTACAGACCTTCAGTTTACAAGACTGACGCTCTACCACTGAGCTATAGGGGCAACTTGTGCTAGGGCTTTTCAAAAGATCCTCATGATGATATTCACGGGTAAAATTCACACTTTAACAACACGTAATTTCACATTTCCCGGGGCCTAAGAACGGCAAAGATGTCGCTGAGTTTAGATGGTTAGTTTCGGATCCCTTGTACTCCCCTGAAAACAAATTCTTTTGCAATATGATTTTTGCGTTGAGTTCAATTTTTTGTTGAGTGATCAACTACAGTAATCCTAGTGCTCGATTTCTATCCTGACCATTTGATTGTATTGTGCATCAATCAGGACCCTTTACAGGCTTTTTCCCCCCTCCGGTTGTCTACTTCTCTAAAATTGAAGCTCGGCAAATTTAATCCATATGATAAATTACCTCTTATATATTATTTTTTAAGGCAACAATATATATATTATTTAATTGAAACGTCGTTACACAATATGGCTTTAATGAGCTCTGGGGGCTTCATTAATATAACCAGAAGCGAGCGCAATGCAGGCGAGCGAGCCATTTGTGGTGGCGAGGAATGGCAACAAACCTAAGCCCTAGACTATGGCGTCCGAGCCTGCAGAGGGAGATGAAGGATCCACGCGCCAAGGGAGAAGACGACGTCATGCACATGCGGAGAAGAAAGACGTGCGCATGTGGAGGGCAATCAATGCGGGCGTGGGCCGAGAGGGCTTGCGTGGCTGCAATGTGGCGGCAGCAGAAGTGACGAAGTCCAGAAACGGTTACTTCAGGGGCAATCGCGTCTATTTTGGTTCACAACGTCAGGCTTTGAGTGGTTGACCAGGACGTCAGCTTTTTGAGGTATGGAGGGAGTACTACTAAGAACAAGTATAATAATAAGCTTATAGCTAAGACATGAGAGAGATGATAGTTTGACTCTCATGCAAGCATTAAGCTGGGAGCATCCACCACTACCTATGCATTTGTGCCTAGCTTAATGCTTACATGAGAGTCAAGCTATCATCTCTCTCATGTCTTAGCTATAAGCCCATTATTATACTTGTTCTTAGGCCTTGTTTAGTTACCTCAAAAACTAAAAACTTCTCAAGATTCTCCGTCAAATCGAATCTTACGACACATATATGGAGCATTAAATATAGATGAAAACAAAAACTAATTGTATAGTTTGGTTGTAAATCGCGAGATGAATCTTTTAAGCCTAATTACTCTATGATTAGACAATGTTTGTCAAATAAAAACAAAAGTGTTACAGTGTCAAAATCAAAAAAAAATTCAGATCTAAACAAGACCAAGATTGGTGTTGAGAATTAAGATAAGAGATAGTCTTTTCTCTTTTTTTAACTTTCTCTCTTCCACGTAAAAAATGTTGTCATGGATTTCTATGAGCTAGCGAAGTGGCATTGTTGAGGATGCTCTCAGTAATCCCTAAGATTAAAAAAATTTGCGTGCACAGAGTTAAATATTGAAAAGCTTAGGAATTAGATCGCAAATATTGAGGAGCGTGCGAACTTGGTTAAATATTGAAATTTCTCATATTTGCCCAACAGTTCTCCACTTTGCCTCCTTCCCGTTCTCCTTGTGGCATCCCTCTCATCCGTACGCCGACGATGACTGCCTCGCACCGCTAACAGCGTTTCAGCCCAGATCGAGCATCCCATTCCGAAAAACGGGTTCTAGTTGGCCTTGTTTAGTTCCAAAAAAATTTACAAAATTTTTTAGATTCCCCGTCACATCGAATCTTTAGAGCTATGTATGGAATATTAAATATAGATAAAAATAAAAACTAATTGCACAGTTTGGTCGAAATTGACGAGACGAATCTTTTAAACCTAGTTAGTCCATGATTGGACAATTTTTGTTAAATACAAACGAAAGTGCTACAGTGTCGATTTTGCAAAATTTTTTAGAACTAAACAAGGCCTTGGGCTCCTGCCACCGCTGCTGCCAGGGGCGGAGGCAGCGTCTCCTATGTCTATTTTATTTGCTGATCACAAAGTAATATAAATATTTTGATAATGTTCTAATAATTCCTTTCCTAATGTCCTCACATATTTAATAGTTATATTATACATGATTTACCATTATAAACCGCCACACCTACAAAATATTCCTACCTCCGCCACTGCCGCTGCGTGTCAAGGACTTCGCCAACGAAGAGTGCCCAACACGTATCCCCAACCTTTATCTTCCCTGTTTGATGTGCAAAACTGAGTTCCCAAAACTACCTCAAGCTATTTGACTATTTGATCCCTAGTAACTTTTAACTTTTTTACGAAAATTACACACCCATGAATCCGCCCTGTTCTGTCTCGACCTTGACGCTGATAATCTGCTTACAAAGTGGCGGAGCCAAAAATTTTATGAAGCCTAGACGTAATGTCATACTAATACTAACAAAAAAACATAATGCAAGATTATAAGAGATGTTAAGTTCTAAGAGAGCAATGACCTGCTTACTAAGTTTAAGCATGCTCAAGCGTTTCTAATCCCTCAAGAGTTTTGTGATGTAGTAAACATTACAATTTTGATCTTAAATCGAATAAATAAATAAGAGAGTGAAGAACAATTGAGAAAGAGCAAATGAATACATAGTTTTTGTCTATCTATTCTCTTTCCTTTTTATAGGAAATATGTGAGGGAAATTTTTCATAATTTCCTTTAATAGGGTTTGTATTTTAAAAAATATTTTTAAAGAAATCATTATGTCACAATGTTATGTGATTGGGCCCTAAGAATATTAGTATGATCCCTAGCATATATATATATATATATTACATAGGTGCTAATTTGTCAAAAGATGTTAGAAAAAAATAGAAGTTGCTCAAAAAAAGAAATAAAAAAGAAAAGGGAAAAATTGTATGGGCTTTTTATTTAGTGGCCCATCAAACCCTCCTTGCAGCTTAGCGCCGACGCTCATCTTCCTCGCAGCGCCGCTCAGGCTCGGTCCCTTAGCGCAGATCTTCTGCTCCTTCCCCCACTAGCGCTCAGGCTCGGTCCCAGGATCGGATCTTCCGCGCGTCGGCGGCTTCCCCTCGGCGGCGTCCAGCGACGGAGGGGCAGTCCCCGGCTCGGCGGCGGCGTCCAGCGACGGAGGGGCAGTCCCAGGCTCGGCGGCGGCGTCGGCGGCTCCCTGCACCTTCTCTCGCCAGTCGCCTCGCGCCCTCGCCTGCGTCCTCCGCGCACCGGCCGGCGACCCTGCGTACGCACCTCCCTCTCCCCTCCTCCGCCTCTGTTGTTCCCGTGGGAGCTCGGCCAGCTGCCCAGGGTGGCCGGGCCTTGGCTCCGCCGGTGGCTTACATGTAATTGCAGAGATGAACGTAGTGGTGCCACCACAATCTCCACATCTTCGCCTATATGAATTCGCCAAGAGTGCTCTCATCAGAATTTTTGCCTTTCCTTATGCCACGGTCTGCTATATGCTCCTCAATTTCATGATCTTCAGTTTATTCCAAATTATCGCAGCAGAATCCTGAAAGTTATTTTATTGGTTGCAAAATGCCTAAGGTATGTGACCTGTATTGCGACGGTGGAGTGGATACAGACAAGTGGTGTGATTGCCAGGTTGGCCACTACATAGGCATCGGTAGGCTGCCTCTCACTAGCACCAGCCCTCCATGGTCTCTTGGTTACACTGTCAACAAGTTAATTTGATCATCATACCATTTGCTATAACAGATGCCTCTGCGTCCGGTGTCAATGATGCCCGTGAGCTATGGGACAACAAGAGGAAACCTTTCACCGCTGAATTCATCGAGTTGGATCCTACTGATGTGACTCTCCCTCTATGCCTTCCAACACAAACAAATGCACTAAGGCACTGGCACAAACACTTTAGAGCTGACAATTAGTTTGTGTTACAATTGCACGGCAGGATGGTTTTGAAGCTCAAGTGCAGGAAAAGGGCATCCAAGCAGATATGGTTTGCTGTATGCAGCAATTGCAGGCGAGTTGGTTGTTCTCTGGAACTGTGGAATATGATATACTTGTGAGCTTTGCTAATCTTTACATTGTACTTTTTGAAAGATAGTTATGCTTTGAGAGTGAAGAACGGGCCAAGAAGCTTCTGAACAATGTATCATCACTTCTCAAACCTGGAGGCTACTTTTTTGGCTTGACTCCAGATTCATCTACAATATGGTATACCCACCACAATACCACATGAATTTTGTTCTTATGTCCTAATGTCTTTTCTTTTCTTTTTTTCCTTCCAAAAGAAATTTTCTTCTAAGCTTTGGTGGTCATCCGCCAACCAAGCAAATTATATAGGCTAGCATTTATGCTTCACTGCAAATAAACTTTAATTTCTCCAGTACAAATTTAGCGTGCAATGTGCTTGACCAAACTTTGCTCTTTATTATCTTTCTAAGTTTTTTTCTTATTCTGTAGGACAAAGTATCAAAAGAATGTTGAGGCTTCACATAATAAGGGTCTGAAGGCTGTTCCAAATAGCATTCGCTCAGAGAACTATACAATTACCTTTGAAGTCGAGGAAGAAAAGTATGAGCTCAAATTGTATATACTAAACATACCTGGAAACTTTTGTTACACTGACTTCCTGAGCTGGTATCATGTGATATATGGTGCAGGTTTCCCGTTTTTGGAAAGAAGTACCAACTCAAATTTGCGAGTGATGCAGTGTTTGAAAATCACTGCCTAGTTCACTTTCCCAGCCTTTTGAGGTTATCCTTCTCATTTATTTTCAACATTTTGTCGTATAGCCCAGCTATCATTATAAACCTAGAACCTCTGTAAATTCAAGCAAGTTGAGTGATGAGAGTTTTCACAATGCTAGGTTGTGTTGAAACAGATTAGCAAGGGAAGCTGGACTTGAATATGTGGAGATTCAGAATTTAACCGAGTTTTATGATGATAACAGGTAGTATGTTATTTTCATGCAATGATTTTCCTGTTGGTTCTCTGTAGAGTGTGTTTTTTTGTGGTAATTCATTTGCTCTTCAATTTATTCCATTCATCGCCTGCTGTCCCAATAAATGCAACATGGTTACTACCAAACAATGTTGGATGTCTGAAACCGTATTTGACTCTTGGTTCTGACTGACCCAGAACACAATTTGCTCCAATGCTTGGTGGTTACAGTGCAAGTTTTTTGGATGCTCGTGGGAAGCTTGTTGCTCGTTCCTACGACATTTTAGGTGGTGCAGAGTTCTTCCTTTTGCTGCATTGGATTGTAAGGTCCAGTTTACTCAATGTTTCAGCTGGTTTGTGCAGGCTTGTATTCAACATTTGTATTCCAGAAGCCTGATCCAGATGCAATACCACCGATTGTATCTCCCGACTTGCATGATCCTGATAATGCTCATGAAGAGGTCTGTTTCTTCGGTGCTTAGTAGCTAGTTGTAGGTTTTTATTTTCTGTTTCATTGGAAATGTTGTTGGTCTAACACTTTGACTGAACAGCAAGAATGGCTCCAGCCACAGCAGGCATCAGTGGAAGATGAGAGGCGCTTGCATGCGGATGTGCTTCCCATAGACCCAGCGAAAGGCATCCTGGGTCCTGGACCTGCAGACATGAGGCTTTAGTTGCTGGAAATTCAAATGCAGCTGAACCTGGGTAGTGATGTTTTTTCATGTGCGGTGTTACCACTTTCCACTAAGGACATTTTCCCATAGCCCCATGTGGCCATGGGACCCATATGAGTTCAGAAAAATATCAAACAACATTACAAGGCTATGTAATGTTCGTAGTTTTGAGGCTTGACCAGATCTTGCCGTAAACGACATGTTTTATGACCAGAATGAGTACCATTTTTTAATGTCCTAAAATTATTTCTGGCTGCAAGGCTCAACGAAATCAGTTCAGTGTATGCTCTCGTCTCTGTCTTAGGGCAGCTGAACTGCCGAAATGATCCAAACTTTAACAAATAATGCAATATATTTCATAATCTGTTTGTGAGAAAGCGTGAAAAGAGTCAAGAGACTTGAATTTAAGGTTTCAACAGTCATAAGTATACGAATTCTACATACTAATTTGAATTAGCCATTAAATTGACTATCATCTTTTCAATATAAATTATTGCAATATTTAAATTGCAGTTCTCTTCCATTCAGGCAGGTGATTACATCATCAGCGCCGGTCGTATTCCAAAGGATTTGGCCATTTGCTTTACCAGTTAAACTAAGCAATTTAGCAAGTATAACCTTTTTTAATTGGAAAGTAATAAGGATTTCGTTTCCCAACAGAAATAACAGAAAGCAACCTCTCCAATTTGTTTTTTTTTAGAAAGAAGAGGTTTTTTTTTCCTTGTCCCAACTAGCTCTACATGAGGCATTCGCTAAACCAACTCTGTCAACCGTATACGATACTTGATATCCTCTGTTCTAAACAAAACAAGAGGGGCCTCTAATGAGCTTACTGTTGCAATATATAACACACCAAGTGGGTTTATATGAGACTGACATACGAGCTAACATTTCGCAATCATGTGCATCACGTTGCCAGTCCGCCAGAGTAAGGTAGACTTTGTTCCATTGGTACTGGTATTTGCCCACAAATATTCTACATCGACGAGAGAGAGAGAGAGAGAGATGCTAATGGTATGAGTTCATATTTCCAATCCATCGTAAATCCCTACTGCAACGGCGCAACGCCATGTCTTCCTCCTCCATGCGAAGCTTTCCCTCACAAACCGAGCCAGAAACCCGTGAGGAAACAGAAACCAGCCAAGAAATCTACCGGCGTTGCGCCACCTCGGTCATCTCCCTGCCGAAATCAGACGGATTGTCCCACCTCCAACTCTACCGTCACCACCAAGGATGGCACGGCAGCCAGATGTGCATAGCCGGCGCCATGGCCGCGGACGCGTGCTTCACCGCGCGGCCTTCGGACATCGTCGTCGCCACCCTGCCCAAGTCCGGCACGACGTGGATCAAGTCTCTCCTGTTCTCCACCGTGCACCGCAGAGAGCATCCCGCGGACGCCGCCGACGTCCACCCTTTCAGCTCCTTCGGCCCCCACGAGTGCATCAAGTTCCTGGAGTACCAAGTCTACACCGGCAAGGAGATTCTTCCAGACGACGTCGACGAGCTCCCGGATCCAAGGCTCTTCGCCACGCACGTCCCGTGGGTGGCGCTGCCGGCGGCCGCCGTTGCGTCGGGATGCAAGGTCGTGTACATGTGCCGCGACCCCAAGGACACCATGGTCTCGCTCTGGCACTTCGTGAACAAGCTCAGGGTCAAGGAAGGGCTGGAGCCTCTCTCGGTGGAGATCGCCGCCGACCTGTTCTGCGACGGCTTGTCGGCGTTCGGGCCCTACTGGGACCACGTGCTCGGCTACTGGCGCGCTCACTTGGCGCGCCCCGGGCAGGTGCTCTTCTTCAGGTACGAGGAGCTGTGGAAGGATCCGCCGGCGCATGTCCGGAGGCTCGCCGCGTTCATCGGCCTCCCGTTCGACGTTGATGAGGAGGAGAATGGCGTGGTGGACGCCATCGTGAAGCTATGCTCGTTCGAGCACATGGGCGGGCTGGAGGTGACCAAGAGCGGCAGGACGGAGTTTGTGGTTGGCGCGGTGGAGAACAGCTCGTTCTTCCGGCGCGGCGGGGTCGGGGACTGGGCGAACTATCTGTCGCCGGAGTCAGCGCGGCGCATCGACGCTATTACCAAGAGCAAGTTCGAGGGTACAGGCCTCAGTTTGTAACCAGGGAATGACAACACATTGCGCTTACGCCTATGTGATGTCTGATGTCTTGTATCTATCTTGTTAAGAGAATCGCAGATTTATGTATTAAAATGAAGAGTGGAATTGATGGAACTTAAGATGATACTCTATCTTGCAACACTTAAGAAGGAAATACGCTTAGAAAACTTTAATTAAAAAAAAAATCTTGAGATGCACCTGGAGATGATTTCAGAAAGCACGAACATTGTCTATGCACATTTGTATTGAGCCGTTTCAGGTTCGGGACAAATTCAGACTCTCGTAATTTTGCTTTATTACCCTTTATCTAATATCTGGGCCCTGGACTGATCACATATAAATAGTACTCACAGCAAGTTCGTCGCCAATAACGGAACAAATCCATAATTATTCGGCATGCATATGTACGCACGCTACACAAAGCACCGCATCACGATTCAAGCATGTACGGTCGCTGCCTTCTCGAACATGACGGCATGAGCCCGGTCTGTCTCGGTGGTGCCGAGCCACGCGCGGCGGTCCCCGTCGTCCCTGAACACGCCCAGGTCCTGGCACGACGACGACGTGCTGCCGCTGGCGGCCCCGCCGCACCACACTAGCTTGTACCCGCCGCGGCCGTGCTTCTCGACGCGGAACACCTTCTCCCGCCCGTTCGGGCTAGGGGACCGGACCGGGCCGGTGAGGACGAGCCGGCGGCCCGACGACAGTACCGGGGCTGGGGCTGGGGCTGTGGCTAGCGCGTCGCCGTCGCCGGAGACGTGCCACTCGGTGGTCTGCACGCACGTCGTCACGGCGGCGAAGTGGACGCCGACGTCGGAGGCGACGCGCACGGTGCGGTCACCCTGCTGCGGCAGCGGCGTGAAGCGCACGGGGAAGCCCTTGCGGAGCGGGTCGGCCTCCTGCGCGACGAAGAGCGGGCACCGGAGGCCGTTCGGCGCCATGGTGAGCCCGCCGCCGCTCCCGCTCCCGTGGGGCACCGGGAGGACGTAGTAGTCGGCGTCGGCGCTCAGCTCGTGGCCGTCCGTGTCGTACACCGGCGGCAGTGCTGCCGCCGCGGCGCCGCACGAGAGGGAGATGGCGGCTAGGACGGAGACGAGCACGAGGAGGCGCGCGGCGCGCGGGATGCCCATGGCTGAAGCTGTGGGCAGTTTTGCGTTGGCTTGCGTATGTACGACGAGGAGAGTAGTGTCAAGTGACTCTGTGACTCTGAGTTCGAATAATCAGCTGATGATGACTGCACGAGTACCATGCGTCAGTATTTATACTGCTCTGGAGTATCTGGAGTGCAGTCGCCAGCTTTGCTTCCTCCTAGATTTGTACGTGACGTGAAGTCACTTTCTTGTCGTCCGTGCACGTACTGGTCAGCTAGTCAAGTACGGTAGCGATCTGTATCCCGCTATCCGCGACTGGGAAACTGCAGAAATGTGAAACGTATAGTATACAGTATACTGAACTACTGGTCCTTGGAAACTTGGCAGCTGGCGTTTCCGAGAGCGAGTAGAATGCGTATTCCTTGCACTGTCGTATTCATTCATCTGTGTGGATTTCTGTAAACGACGCAGCATTTGTGGAGTGTGGAGCGTCCAAGTGTTGATACCAAGATGCGCCGGTACACGAGTAGTCACATGCACCCCCAAAAAACACGCGTTGCAGCTCTTGTGCGAAGACCCAGATGTTCAAGGTTTTTTTTTTTTTTGAAGCAAACTGAGAAAAAACTGATTTGGCGAGCTTCCCTGATACACGCGCTTGCAATTGTATCATCTGGATGTAAGCTTTGCTGGGATCAGCTTTGTTTGCATCAACATCACCGACCGGGGACGGGGGACCGTTTGGCCGCTTTAGAAGCGCTATTGCATGCGTTTTCCGATGAAAAAAAATCAGCGGCACTCTGCTTCTAGCCGGCCGGCCGTGGCACGCCGCCGCCAGCTCTCTTGTTTCTTTCTGGAAGAAGTCCAATTGGACCTTTTCGTTGAGCAACTAGTTGGGCCGGATAAACAACCTATCCATATGAGGCTTTGGATTCAGAACCAGCCCACCAAACAAGCTGCCCAGCTTGGTTGGACTGGACCCACTCGATACCCGGCCGGGTAAGGGGGCAGCTCCAGTGTCGGATGCAATTTTGAGATTGAGATGGATTTCAACATTCGCATACTAGCTTGCTGCTTTCTTTATTCCCTCTGTTCTAACCAAAACCAACGACCGATTTGAGAAATCGATGTGCTTGGTTCGGTTGCTGCAGTGTTGAAACCTTGAAATCGAACCATGTCGATGCTTCTCTCTCCCCACGGTTTGATCTCGCTACACACTGGAGCTGCTCAAACAACCAACCCATCTGATTTGGCGAGCCAATTTACCAATAAAAAAGACTCGTATTCAGGGCAAAAGGGACCATTTTACCTTTTTTATTGGTTTTTGTTCATGTGGCACCATATTAGATGGAGTAAGTTCGTCGGACTTGAAAGTTTAGAGAGGTAAATGTAAGTAGATTTTTTTAAAAAAAATATCCAAAAAATCAATAAATAAATAAATAAATATTGCAATTGAAATTTCTAAAATTTAGTTTGGTCTTAAAAAATTCAGAAATTGTTTTACTTGAAAATTATGAAACTATTTTTAGTTCTTTTTTTCTAAAACCTTATGGTGCCTAGCTTGCAATTCTTTGAATCCTTATGGACTCAATTTTTTGTGTGTATTTTCTAGAAGCTCTTGTTATCAATTTTAGTTAGCTGATGTTGATCATAAGGACTACGTAGAAACACCAGTGGAGCGTCATTAGAGGACCTTATTGAGCCTTGGTCCCCTGCCGCACACATGCATTTTCTTGTTGTCTACATGACTGGTCTACAATAACCAAGTGAGATTTTAATGACGATGTGAGTGTCATGTAACCACATCCTACTTAATACCAGTATTTAGTATGAACATAGGTGTCACGCAATTTTAGTACAAACATCGTAACCCACAATATTGTCATGTAACCACTTTTAGGTTTTTCAATTGCATTATTTTGTCATGTAAAAATATTTGGATAATTTTCTAAATATGAGGGTTTAATTGCATTATTTTAAATTTTGGATAACTTAGTCCAATTTACCCTCCTCACGTGACGTCACATCAGTAAAACCACCATAAAAACACCCAAGCTGCAAAACCAAACAGTTTTAGAAGATGAGGGGGGATCTAGTTTTGGAATACATGGAGGAAAATCGAAGGATTGCGATAGTAGAGAGAGGTAAATTCGACCTTTTCCTACTCAGGCTCCCAAACCCAAATAACTCTAGTGCTCTTGCCAATTGGTCTGACAAGGATTATATTCACTTTCCCTCATAAGAAGTTATTTTATTTCTCCGCCTTTTATTTTCTACTAAACATGAAAATGTAGACCGCAAAATCTGTTAGAATTTGGAAATAATCTGAAAAGTATCAAGAATAATAATGCTATTATCACAATATTCTAAATTTGGGGGAGTCAAATTATATTTTGCATTTTGCATTATGTATGTTCTGACGCTTACTTCCTACTAGTAGAGAGAAAGAAATAAACCATGAGAAACATACTGAACTAGTACTCCATTGGACAAGATCATGCACAAATGATTAATTTCTTGATCCATTTACTAGTACAAAGCAACCACTTTGGAACAACACAGGTGTTGGTCCAACATCGTACGCGGAAGGAACAATTGCACCGATCCGGAATTAGACAGGGCAATCCTAGCTACGGCTACTTCGCGACAAAAGCTGGCGAAGCAAGCCCATAACATCCTCTCTTCACATCGTGCCGACCGGGCAGCCTCGCAACCGGCACGTCCGGACCTCCTCATCAACCTGTAGGTCGCCGGCCCCGACGGACGGCGGTGCGGTCGATCATTGCAGCTGCAGCTCCGAGACGGCCTGCTGCATGTACTTGCAGGACCGCTGGTAGCTGACGAATCCCATGAACCAGAACTCGAAGCCGTCGACGGTGGCGACGTGGATGTACTTCTCCTCCGGCCGGTCGACGTTCTCGCTGGGCCGCACCTTGTCGATCCTCCGGAGCGGGACCACCACCTTGTAGGTGACCCGCGCCGTCGTGCCGCCCTTGGGGGAGGTGACGGTGATGGGTCGGTCGCTGCGGAAGGCCACCTTCTTGGTGGAGACGAAGAGCATCCCGGCGATGGGCCCGCCCGTGGTGTAGATGTAGCACTGCAGCGCCTTCACCAGCCGCTCGCCTTTCTCGGCGGAGAAGGCCTGCCGGAACACGCGCTCGACGCCGCCGGCCTGCAGGATCCGCGCGCCCAGGCTCAGCTTCCCCTTCACCGTCTCCGACAGCTTCGGCCCCAGGGTCACGTGCTCCCTGAACCCTTGCGCCCTTCTGCCCAGCTTGCTCACCCAGTGGATCACCTGACCCTTGCTGCCTGCAGAAGCACATAAACAGCACGAACGTCAGTAAACTTTCAAGCTAATAAGTGTCTTTCTAGCGGTAGAACACATGCATGTTCTGAAGTTAGTGGTACGAGATCAGGATCAAGGTATAGACTTACTGTGCTTGTAGCCGAAAGACGCATAAGGGCTGGGGTGCGTCAACGAGACAGCAAGGTGATCGCCGGCGGCGTCGCCCTTCCTGAAGGACGACGGATCCCTGGACGACACCTCCTCTATCCCGTACGCCTTGGAGGTGACCGGGACCCCGATGACATGGCCGCTGCAGCTCGACGACTTCCTCATGGCTGCCGAGAGCTTAGCGGAGGAGGAGGAGCAGGCAGAGAGCTTAGCTTGGCTGATCGATCTCGTTGGCTGGCGCCGATGGTGCGCGTGCGTGCCTCTATGCCTTAGCGTGTAAGGAATCGCGGATTGGTACCGGAGTGCAGCTGCCGAGGGCGGCATTTATAGGCTCGCCGCGGGTGGTGGAACATCCTTTGGGCCGCACGGCTTTGGGCAAAGGCAGTGGATTTGCGGAGTCAGCAGCCGGGCCGGCCGAGTCACCAGCGGCTCAGAAAGGCGCAGTCCATGTTCGCCTAAAGCAGGCGTAGACCCCCTTCTTCCCTTCCGTTCCGCCTACTGGCCGGCTACTGGTTGCAGCGAGTACCTAAAAACTGCTCGACGTAGTATGTTAGGAATGGAGAGAAGGGCGCATGTGGAGGCCAGGTGCGGCATATTCATGGCGCCAAAGGCAAATGATTCTGGATTTCTCTATGGGATCCGGAGCCCAGCCGGTGTGGGGCTCGCCGTCGCTGCCGGCCGCTTTTCCGAGAAGCGCCCCATGTGCCCGCACATTCTCGCTCGCACCCGGGCGAGGAAAAAAGGGTTGGCGTGGTGTCGAGGGGAGCAAGAGCAATGGGCCCGATGCGCCGAGCGGCCGACTGGCCTCCGCTTTCTTTGAGTTCACGGGACCACTGGTGTTTAGTTTAGAGCAGCCAGGGATCGATCGTCCAGGCATTGCACCGGGACGATATTACGGGTAAGGCAACATGCATGCGCTGCCCCTGCCTATTGAGAGTGATAGTGTTGTCTAAACATACTACACGTACAGGGGACAGGGCCACAGGGGATGGAGGGCCACAAACACTGTTCCAAGATCGCGTCCGCAAGGCGATCGGCAGGCAGGCAGGAGGACCGACCCCGGCTGTGATGTGGACGGAGACGGAGGAGGTAGGGGCCAGCCCCAACCGACCGAACGTGTAAACACGGCCAGCTTTCGAGAGGAAGAACAGGATCCCGGCAAGGCAGCCAACCAACAAACAGCTTCCCCTCCCCATCGAAGTCAGCACGCGCGCCTGCTCCACCGGCGGCCAGCCCGTCCTGGTCCTGGTCACCACCCACGCAGCGCCGAGTCGGACGAACCGCGACCGCCTCACCTACCGACGTACTGTAATCACGTAACCGTCCGGGCCGGGGGCACTGTTGGCATGCGCATGGGGCATGGCTGCAGCTGCAGCTGCAGCTGCCGCGCGCCGTCCGTCCTTGTACACCGCACCGCAATGAACCCGGCAGCCGGAAGGGCCGTTGCGAGGGGAGGCCGGCAGCTTTGCCGTTCCTGGACGCCGCGGGGGGATGGGCGGATGGCGCGCGGCGCGCGCGTGTTCCCCCGTGTGGGCCGTGGCTCCGTGCACAGTGCGTTGCTGCGTTGTCAGATGTGTCCAGGTACCCGCCTCTGAAATGAGTATCAGAAGCGGATCTGGGGAGCTCCTCTCGTTTCAGCGTCGCCATCGGCGTATCCCCGCCGTGCTATACGTGTCGATGCAGAGACCGGGGATGTGGCCGACTCAAACGGCTGGAGCCAAATCGTTTTCAGGTTGAGTGGCCGTGGCCGACCATGCCGTCCTTCCAAGAAGGGAGGAATGACACTACGGTTCTTAATTTTCTTTTCTTTTTTTTTAAAAAAAAGGGTGGTTGTTCCATTATCAGTGTTACGAGTAGTGTCAGCATTACAGTGATGTTGTTATAGACGAAGCAGATCGTTGATAGCGATCAACTAACACCGGTGTAAATGGAAAGAAGACGTCTAGCGAGCAATCACACGAGGAGATATAGGCTTAAGAGAATTGTTCTCCCGACGTTGATGACATGTCGGCGATGGCAGGAGCGGATCTAAAGGGGGGGCTCCAGGCATTTGGTGCATCAATGAAAATATAGGAGGGTGAGGGAGAAGAAGAGGTGGACAAAAGAAGAAAAAATAAAGAGAAATAGAGGAAGAAGAAGAAGAAGATATCAGCCTCCTCAATCTTGTTCTACATCTGCCATTGGGCGACGGGATGGAGAAAACAGTGACAGTGGAACGCAGTGACAAAAAGAGGAGATAAATTCTTTATATTAAGAATGACATCTCATCATAAAATATATACACATCCAAGCTAAAAAAAAGTGATTAGCTATACAATCATAGCATTAAGGTGATTGACCTAGCAGTAACCCGACATCTCTGTAAATGTAACTCAACTGCTTCGATTTTTCAGTGTACGCACAGCACAACTAAGAAATTGGCACGACCATACCAGCTATAAAGTGTAGCTCGATTCCTTGAAAAACTAACCTGAAATGTGACTCTCAATTATTTGGTTCGAAAATATAATGCAAAAAAATTCTGACGATTAACGACCTGAAACATAAAAGTACGTTTACACCAAATGATACAACAAGCAACTAATTTCAGGTTCCAAAAGTAGAACACTGGCACGCACCAACCAATTCTAATATAGGATGAAAACGAAACGGAAATGAACCCACAACGAACAAAGGCTTATATTGCAAAGTGGCATCGATCATCGCATTTCTTTATGCCCACAGGCCAATTAACATCGCTGGTGCTTCGCTGTTAAGGCCTGGCATCGCGTTGTCGATGCGTTATTGATTGGGTTTTCAGGTTCACTTTCTACTAGCGATCGACAGAACGCTTAAAAGTAGTACAGCAAAAGGAAAACAAAGCACCACCAGTTATGCTTCTCGTCGAATCATAGATTGCAAATCTAATCGTCTGCCAAAAAATATTCTTGCAATCTCTCTCATGAAACTTGATCATAGATTATTGTTCAGTGTTGCAAGTTACACCTGCAAGATCGCCGTGGTTTATATGGGACAGGGCGCCGCCTGCAGCCTGCAAATTATTTGATCCTCTATCGATGAATGAATATACTGTCTATCTCTTTACTAGTATATGAAGTTTTCCCCCATACTTTCAGTTCTCCAAAATATTGTTAAACATCATGTTAGTTTTCCTAGCCTAATATGTTAAGGCCTTGCTTGGATGCATATTAATCTACATCGAAATCCACATATGTCGAAGTGGACTGGAGTGGACATTAGCTTAAGTTAAATTCTAATTCATTCTAGCAGATATGGATTGAATTGGATACATGTGCATCAATGAGAAGTATGATTTCATAAATTCGGAGGGAGAAAAATAAATTAGAGCTAGGCTGCTAAATACTCAAATAAATTTGCTCGGATGAAAAATGGGTGGTATATATATGATAAAATAGTACATACATATACACCCTCGATGATTTTATAAACTTTTCAGATGTTAATTGATTCTATCCTTGCAAGAAAGTGAAGAATAGAAGGAAATATTCAATTTGGCATCCCACATACTGAGTTGACTGCTATTCAGATTTTCGCTTCTCACTGTCACTGGTGAAATATTCAGATTTTAGTTTCTGACCGGTGGAATTTTATTGATAGAATATAATTAGGCAATAATTTCAAACTGTGATTTGCGTGCTTTTCATGTTTCACTGTTTTAGCATGTGCATGGAAAGGATGACTTTCTAAGCTTTTGTGCAACATTTGGATGCCGATGATTGCATTTGGGGGAAGCGAAGACAAACAAATAAAGGAAATCACTAAGCTAATATTGAAGTTTTTCGTTCATCTGTTGTATCTCTATGGTAATCTTGAAAAGGCACTTAGGAGTTATTAAGAAGTTAACGCGCGACACATCGCGCGTTTGGGGGAATGTGCGATGCCACCCGCGCTCATCCCAGCCTCCAACCATCGCCTACGACCTCGCCGCCTCGCCCTTGTGTGCCTTGCCTACCATACGCCCCTGCTCTTTGATCCCGCCCTCCGCTAACTTGGCGTCTTCGTCACTGGT
>Ga0182004_10001017_pt1 | contig 19522 bp, 17 predicted proteins | sample Sormic07211540_1_FD_120479 | JGI IMG/M metagenome (GOLD analysis project Ga0182004, IMG submission 120479) | Endophyte microbial communities from Sorghum bicolor roots, Mead, Nebraska, USA - 072115-40_1 MetaG | ecosystem: Host-associated > Plants > Roots > Unclassified | place: USA: Nebraska...
CATGCTGGGGATGACAACTTGGCTTAAGTGGTGTAAGGGATAGGTTTGGCATTTTTGGCACCGTTACTAGATTTAGAGAACTTAGTCTACTTTTAGTAATGATGTTAAGAATACCCAACACTTACTTGCTTGTGTAGAGACTTTAGGTAGCTCTCTAGTGTAAGTAGAGACATAGCTCTTGTGTGCCTAGTGATCATATCAACTAGAATTGTTGGATAGGTGGCTTGCAAAACCCCCTTTAGAGCTAGAGCAAAAAGCTTCGCTTTGTTATTTACTAACCTCTTGCTCTAGTGATTTTGTAGAATTTTTAAAAAGGCTATTCACCCCCCTCTAGCCATATTAGGACCTTTCAGACGGGGACATTTTGCCTGCGAAATTAATGCGCGCGTGCGTGCGGTTAGTGTGAGAATTAGAGGAAGTGGGCGCCTGGGTTACCGCGTGCAGTTAATGAGGCGGCCAGCGGTTTGTTTCCTCCTCCCCCATCTGCTCCGTGGCGGGCGGACTACGGGCGTTTTCTCTATAAAAGCCAGTGTTGGGGCTCCCTGGTTCTCTCCCTTTTCCCTTGCCTTCAAACGCTCCTGCCTTCAAGCCCCCCGCAGTTGCCTTCCTACTGCCACCAAGCTTCTCATCTGCACTCGCCCCCCCGCCCTTTAGCCATGGCTGGCGACAGTTCATGGCCTACATCCAATGTCACGGAGGTGGCTCTCAGGGCCCGCGTATCAGGCAGACTTCTCCGTCCTGTTACGAACAAGAAGACGCCAGAATGGCTCGTTCCCTCGGTGAATGATAGGGAGCCAAACCTGCCATCGGGCTATGTGGTTTGCTTCTTGGCATTTTTGGACCGGGGGTTTGGGATTCCGGCCAGCCGCTTTATGCGTGCGCTCGTGCACTACTATGGGGTGAAGCTTCACAACTTCAACCCCAACTCCATCATGCAAGCGACGGTCTTCGCCACTGTGTGCGAGGGGTACCTGGGGGTTCTGCCCCATTGGAACCTCTAGCCCTACCTGTTCAAGGCGGAGATGTCGTCCCAGAATCAAGGCGGAGAAAAGAAGCCTTTGAAGGTTGGCGGCTGCACGCTCCAGCTCTGGCAGTCACACTCCTACATGTACATCAGGAGTCTGATGCCGTCGTCGAACCGGGGGTGGCAGAACAGGTGGTTCTACCTCTGGAACGACTACGACCTCCTTGAAAGGTTCTATTAATATGGCTAGAGGGGGTGAATAGCCTATTTAAAAATTCTACAAACTCACTAGAGCAAGAGGTTAGTATATAACAAAATGAAGCCTTTTGCTCTTTCTCTAATAAGGTGTTTGCTAGCCACCTATCCATCAATTTTAGTTAATATAATCACTAGGCACACAAGAGCTATGTCACTACAAGCTACACTAGTGAACTATACTACACAAGGCAAAGTAAGCAACTAAACTAATTACACTATTTTGCGGTAAGTAAAGGATAGAATGAGATATTTATACCGCCGTGTAGGGGATAAACCAATCACCAATATAAATAATCAAGCACTGGGAGAATGTCAATCAAACACAATTGAGACACCGATTTTTCTCCTGAGGTTCACATGCTTGCCGACACGCTACGTCCCCGTTGTGTTGACCAACACTTGGTGGTTTGGCGGCTAAGAGGTGTAGCACAAACCTTGTCCTCACTAGGACACTGCAAGAACCTACCCACAAGTGAGGTAGCTCAATGACACGCGCAATCCACTAGAGTTGCCTTTGGCTCTCCACTCGGGTAGGCACAAACCCCTCACAATCACCAGGAGATGGCCACGAACAATCACCAACTCGTGTCAATGCTCCTCTGCTGCTCCAAGCCGTCTAGGTGGCGGCAACCACCAAGAGTAATAAGTAAACCACAGCCAAATCGATCCCCAAGTGCCACTAGATGCAATCACTCAAGCAAATGCACTTAGAATCACTCTCAATCTCACAAAGATGTTTAATCTATGAAGGATATGAGTGGGAGGTGTTTGCTTAGGCTCACAAGGATGTCACGTATGCTAGAATGCCAAGAGAGTAGAGCCCCAAGCCGGCCAACACATATTTATAAGCCCATCAAACAAATAGAGCCGTTGGCTCCTTCACTGGGCAAAATATGGGGCCACCGGACGCGCTGCAGGAGACCACTAGACGTACAGACCCTGCGTCCGGTGCTCCAGATAAAGCCACATGTCAGCTCTTTGAACTAGGCGCGTTGATCTCTAACGGTCAAGAACGAACCACCGGACGTGCTCAAGTGCACACCAGTCACGTGTGCAGAGAGGTCTGCAAACGCGTGGGGTCACCGAACCCACACCACCGGATGCGCTCCAGAGCGTCTGGTCCCTTACCCAGAGAGCTCTACAAATGCGCAAGGACACCGAACACGCACCAACGGACACACCCTGAGCGTCCAGTGCTCTCAGTCAAACTCTTTGCTGAAGTCAGGCCACACCGGACGCAAGAACAGGGTCAAGCCTGCGTCCGGTGCTCAGCGTCCGATACTCAACCCTAATGTCGCCAGACACAGTCAGTACACCGGACGCACAAACACAGCGTCCGGTGCCTACGGACAGAGCGTTCGGTGAGTGTTTTTCAGTGCGAAAACACTCTGGCAACTTCACCAAACTTTCCATCGGCGCAATAGAAAATATGCATTTCATTTTCTCAAAAGCGCCAAATCTCGCCGAGCTTGCGACCTCTCTACCCTTCAACCTCCGCCTCCTTCTCAGAGTGTGCCAACACCACCAAGTATACAACACGATGTGCAAGTGTGTTAGCATTTTCACAGTCATTTTCTTTGAAGGAGTTAAGTTAGCTCACTAGGTTCTAAATGCATGCACATGAACAATGATACCTAGTGGCACTTGATAACCGATTAGCCAAAGAATTCCCCTCTTTATAGTACGACTATCTATCCTAAATGTGATCACATCCTCTATGGTGTCTTGATCACCAAAACTAAAACCCTAAACAATACATTTGCCTTGATCTCCATAGGGTTTTGTTTTTCTCTTTCTTCTTTTCAAGTTGAGCACATGATCATCTTGTGGTCATCACCATCATCACCATGATCATCTCTTGCTCCATCACTTGGCACGTACCAACCTCATTAAGTATACACACAGTTAGTATAGAGGTTAGTACTGGGGTTTCATCAATTATCTAAAACCAAAATAGGACTTTCACTTCTCCCAGAGTACACGGGAATGATGGTGACAGAGTGCCCCGAGAAGTGGCAATGGGGCGCGAAGTATTCGCCTTCACACTAGACATAGGGCATCGCTGGTCCGAACCAGTATAACCTCTTGTGTTCTTCCTACATTACCATTGAGGTTCCGGGGCATGCAGACTCGTATTACTCGTTAGTGTCTGGATCACAGGTCTAGACACCGACAATATGACTTATAAATAGAAAACCCCGTTCTCTCTTTGCGACTTGCGAGTCACACCGTCTACCGATATACATATGACATATTCTACTGCATCCGTCTCATAACTGTTGTTTTGGTTTCCATACCGTAAGTACAACTAAATTTATAGAAACTAGGTAGCATGCTCGTGCGTTGCTATGGGATATCTAATATTTTGTAATACCTTTCTGTGATGCGGCTAAGATAATGTTTTACATTAGGAGAAAGAAATCTCCAATATCTATTTCTTTCGTACAAAAATAAATCAACTTTCGGTCCAGATAAGTTATTGCAATCTATCATAGCCGCTTTCTCCTAAATCGTCCACAACTCCTCCATGATCACGAAAGCAAGAAAATCACAAGTGCAATCTCAACCAAGCTACGAAAGATGAACTTCCTTTATCTAAAAAAACAAATCCATAGAATCAAATACCTTAAAGTGATTCTAAAATATAATTAAAATTTTGACATGAACAAATATAAATATGGAATCTGATTAGTAAAATGAAATTAAAGTGCATATAATCATTGGTCTAAGGTAATCACATAATTTGAGAACTGTTGCTGCCTATGTAATTAGGGAGAGGAGCAAATTATGAGCTCTATCCCTGAAAGCGTTCATGTATTTGTTGCTAGCATCTGAGTAATGGAATCCACCCGGTTTCAAAAAAATAGCATCACGGTTCTACTCCAAGCATTATGTCGAACAACTGAAGTGCATCCTCCGATCTCCTACTGCTCAAGCCCATCAACTGCTCTCAGCCCCAAACCTCATCACTGGTCCTGCCTCATACCTGCAACTTTGTTTTATGCAAATGTTCTAGTCGTTGGTTTAGGCATCAATATTAGAAAACTAAATAAATTCTTATAGATCCAATTTTACTTTGAACACTTGTTTATTTGCTTCAATAGCCGAAAGCTCCTAATACAGAAGATCATATTAATTAGTACTTATAGAAAGGATTGGTAGAAAGCAGAGAGAAAAGTCAGGTAGAGATAGAATGTTAATAGTCATCATGCCAAAGGAAGAGGACTAAACTGCACACAAATGTCAGGACCTTGTAAAAACTGATCAGGTCTTGATGTCTCTGATGGTTATTCCAATCTATGTTAAAGGGAGACATGAAGTACTTTTGAAGCTAGGCATTGTCATGTAAGCTTTCAGTTGCTGAGATAATCAAATATCAATGTGTTAAGAGTCATTTCAAGAAGAATAATTTATATAATAAGCAAAATATAATACTGAAATCCCTTCTGCAAAGTTTAAATTAGCAAAAGATAATACTTGTCAGCCTCTGCAGGAGAGAGAATTGAAAGACAATAAATCATTGACGAATTAAGCTTTATAGATCTGTGCCTATGCGTTGCTACATGCAAACAAATAATAAAATTGTGCCTCACTACATGGTATAAGAGGATGGTTCAACTTTGTGAGATATAGATGTGAATTCTTCTCTCCTAGTTACTGATTTGCGTGCTAATTTATTTCAGCCAATGACTAAAACAACGCCAAACACGAAAACGGTCTCTCTAGAACGCAGCCAAGCCCGCAGGCCACTCCTTCGAACACGCCGCTGCAGACCCCCGTGCTGCCGTAAGAGTCCCGATGAGCCCGAGTGATGTGGGTCCTGCTTCTCGATTAAGGCCTTGTTTAGTTCTACAAATTTTTTGATTTTAAGTATTATAGTATTTTTATTTTTATTTAATAATTATTATTCAATTATAAATTAACTAGATTCAAAAGATTTATTTTATGTAATTATTTTTTTGTTTTTGTTTATATTTAATGTTTAATGCATATGTCGTAAAATTTAATATAACGAGGAATCTTAAATTTTGTTTTGGTTTTTAGTTGAACTAAACAAGACCTAAGGAAATGCGGGCACGAACTCGTTACATTGACAAATGGACCCATGTCTTGCGGACCCATGTGTCAATGAGGCGACAGAACGCATACTCGAGGCGGGTAGGAATGGTTTTCACGGTACAGCACTCTGGAGGCGAAGTAGAAAACCCCATTCTTTCTGTTGCGAGCCACACCTCTGCACACACGCAGAGCAAAACCCCTCTTTCGCTCTCCCTCACGGCGAACTTGCGATCGAGGAATCCACCAATGGGGCATTTGGAGAAGCCACCACCGAACCCTAGGATCGCCCCCACCTCCCACCCAGAGCCGGCGCCGCCCCCGCCTCCGACGACGTCGTCTGCTCGCCTCCCCGGCACGCCATGGAGGGCCGCGCAGGTGATCGGACCCTCCCTCCTCCCTGCGCTACCGCGCTACTTCCCACCCAAATCGTCTTGCCGATCGCGGTTCCCTTCGGTGGGGTTTTGTTGTGGTGAAGTGAAATGCTGGGGTTTTGTTGAGATGCGCTTGCCTTTTCCTATACCATTCCGCCCGTGCGGGGGCTTTGTGTCAAGCTTTTGCTTGTGTTGGTTTGCATCCGAAGGACAATGAAGAAACATTTTATTTTATACCTTTTAGGAGAACATCACGTTTACGTTTATGTATATGCTTATCTTGTTGTTCGTCATGATCTCAACCTATAGTTTGTGCCTGGCTTTGTAATGTTGTCATGTCCTGTGTGTACTAGTAGCTACCGGTGGGGTTTTGATGCCAGTGGTTCGCCAAATTGTGCTGGAGTTTTATCTTTTATATTGGTATTTTCTGTGGATTATTTTTGTTACCATTAAATTATGGTACGACATCATTTATTCCATTAGGTAGACAGTGTCTGTGATGTGCTCCTGCTCTCACGTTTATGTAATGGTTTTGTACATGATTGTCTTGCGCGCTACTAGCAGAGCATCTCTGTTTCACTTTCTCCATCAATTGATTTTTGGCATGCAGCTAACTGATGGAATTAAATTCACCTCTTCAAATTAGATTTGATCCTCTTACAAAAATGTTTGCTGTTAATGTTTATGTTGTCTCTATATTGTCTATGATGCTTTGGAATACTACCCTATCCTGTATTTGAAACAGCTTTTCACTTTTGTTGCTCTACTTCTCAGGACACACTTTTTCAAACATGTGTTAGTGGCTCAGGAAATAGTGTCGGCTGTCAGTACAAGCAAGATTCAAGGTATCTTCCCGCTCACTGAACTTTGTGCTTGTATTGCGCACAATTTTTTTTTGAAAGTGGGTCCATTTGTGCTTGTTTGCATTTTAGCTTGCAAAATTTCTTGAAGATATCTTGTTGATCAATGTGATTTGTATTTGCTCTTGTTAGCAGGACTATTATAGCGCCTAATTTTCTTGGGACCAAAGGTTATGCATTATTTTCATAAGTTTGTATTTCACCATTAACCTGTCTATGATTGACAATGTGATAAAACTGTTCACACATCCACATAATCGGTTAGATGATTCTGCTGGGTAAAGAGATGTACATTGATGATTGCATCTAACCTCATGGTTTTGACAAGTATATTGGTTTTGGGCTTCTCACTGGCAAAATGGTATTATGTAAATTAACCTTTATAGAGTTTTTATCTGATCTATGATATGCAAGAAGGTAATAAGAGGATATTCCTTTTCTTTATGGACCATGTTGTCGCAATGTTGGAATATAGTTGATATTCTGAGACATGCCTCTTCAGATAAAATGCATGCAATACTTTATTTGCATCTTATTTGTTGTGTGTTTTTTGAACTATCTCTGTGCAGATTTGAATTTTAGAACGTACAGTTGTGTTTACACGCTTGTTCTGTTTTTAGCTTTGTGTTTCTACTTAAAGTGTATTAATTTGTTAGTATACATCACTATATCAGAATTAGAGGCACTTTGGAGTTCCTTAACCCATGCATACATTTTTTGTTGAGTAGATGTTTGACAGATTATGGCAACAGAATTGATAATGAAGGGATTGCCAAGATATTTCATTCGTCAGAAAGCAACAACAAGGATAGGGTAATGGAAGTACTCATAACTGATCCAAACCCTGCATCAAATCATGCAGTTCCTCAGGGTGATGTATATTGCTACCGTGACTCTGCAAGTGAGAGCACTTTTGTCTTGACAGGTTATAAGCACATTTCCATTGAATTCTCCAATGCTTGTTTTGATCAATCTCAGTTTCTTATTACAAGTTTCTTGTAACTTTAAGCCATTTACAAATTCTCCACGCCAACTGGCTCAGACCTAACAGACATAGTTTCTGGATTTTTTTTCTTGATGGACCTCTTGCAGACACAAAAGCTCACTATCAGTCTGGAGCCATCATTATGTCCTATGTTGATGGTTCACCCAGTTTAGTCTCGGACACTCCCTGTGCCTTTACTGAAGCTTATCACCACTTGATGACTGCTACTGATGGACCAGAAATTGGTGTCTCTATTACTTCCCCGCTAAGTGTCCCATATCATATCAAAACAGAAGTTCCATCTGGAATTAATACACTACAGGGTGCAAACAGAGATCCCGGATTGCCTGTTGTTGATAAGGACAAACACAACCTAACACCATCTGGTGCATTGTCAATTGGAAAAGCATATGAATTGAAATTTATGCATGATGAGGTACAAAGTTGTTTCCCTAGTAGCTTTGTATTTCTTCAAGCTGTACTTCAGTGTCTCATATTAGCCACTATCCTCTTGTCCCATGTTAAATATATGTTATGCCGCATTTTCTGTTTGCCAGTGTTTAAATGGCAGAACTTTTATCCATCAGTTTATGTTCATATCTTGCATGATTTCTGGAGGCATGTGCGTGGTGATTAGTCTATGTATCTTCCTGCACAATTGGGAAATCTTACGTTATTTATGTGCACAAGCTTACAGTTGTTTTTGTGCATCTATAATTCATCCACATGCTTTCTTTTGCACTGAGGTCTGACATCTGTCCTATGTTTATCTGTATACATGAATGAGTTTACCTGTGTCATATATGTGCAGGTAAGAGCAACACCATATGGAAGCTCAGAGGAGCGAGAGTTTCCAAAGACTCTGATGGTTTCAGATGTCTCAGGGCTCTCTTCAACATCATCTTGGGATGAGATTGCAACTCAGAGATCTATTCCTACACTGAGGAACTGCACTGATCTTTGCATCTCCATACCTATAGAGGTACCTGAGCGACAACATATAAGAAAGAGAGGCCCAGCACATGATCCTTCTTCAAAGATCACAAAAAGATCAAAGGTGAATGGTAACACCTTAGACAGCAGGTCAAAAGATGAATCAAAGCAATTGACACAGGTTGGTTCCTTTTTCCATCAACATTCTTTCTCATGCGACTATGAGGTCTGGCATTACTGTCTTATTTTATTTCTGAACTTATGGGATTTTGCCCTGTGTTATGTGCAGGTAAGAGCGAAATCACAGAAAAGTTCAGAGGAGCAAGAGTTTCCAAACGCTAGGCTTCTTTCAGATATCTCAGTGCTCTCTGCAGTGTATTTGGATGATATTGCAAATAAGAGATTTGATTCTGCGCCTAGCAACTATGATGATGTGTATGGATCTGTGTCTGCGCCTGGCAAATCTCTAAATATGGAAGCACTTGACACAAATGTGCATCTAAGAAAGAGAGGCCAACCAGAGACATGTGACCGTTCTGTAAAAATCACCAAAAGGCCAAAGGTGAATGGGTCTAACACCTCAGAAAGCAACCTAAAAGATGACTCCAGAAAACTGACGCAGGTAGGTTCCTTTTTCCAGAAACAGTTTTGTTTTGAGTTGTAACGTGATATTCATTTAGTTATTTTTGTAGGTCTTTGTTCAGTTCGGTGATACCTGCATCTCTTTGCAAGTCAACCTGGAAAAAACTACTGTGAGGGAATTAATATTTTCTGCGATGAATAGGAAAGGCATAAGATCTTTTGATGTATATCTCCTGTACTGTGGAAGAGTATTAGAGGAGGCCTATTTACTTTCAGTGTTTTCAATTCCAAAAGATGCATCCTTCAGAGTTATTCCTCGTCTGCGGGCTGGACAGTAAGTCTCTTTCCAGAGTATAGTAATTCCCAACCGCTTGATTACATGATCTGACGAAGCGATTGATGTTTCTCAAATCTCTGTCCTCTGTTTTATATTGTTATTATGAAACTTTGGTCCGGTCTCTTTGCAATATTTTGTGGTGATGAAGAGATCTCCTTGTATAAGTGGTTAGGTAGTTTAACCTCTTGGTTCACCTAGATTTGTGTTAAAGTTGCCCCTAATGAATATTCTCTCCATTCTGAAATGTAGATCGATTTAGTTTTGTCAAGTCAAATTTATGTAATTACTATGACTAAGTTTATAGAAAAATATAATAACATCTACGATGCCAAGTAAATGCACTATCAGAACATATTACACGGTGAAGTTAATGAAACTAATTTGATGCCAGTGCTTTACCATGATTGCCTCATAGTTGTACTGCATACATTTAATAGCTCTATTTTTTTTTCAGGGATCAAATGTTGATCACATACAAAACTTTTGATGTCATCATTAAAGACATGAAGCCTTTTTACAAGGTGCTTCTGCCAGTTATTCTGAAGAAAAAGAATGCAACTGGGGATGTGTACATGGTATTCCTGTCACAGACAGCCAGGGTACTTATTGTTCAGCTATTGATCTACCTTTCATATCTTCATTCTGAAGGCTGGTGCTTCAACGGAAAATTTAAAATTACAAACTTCGTATTCTGGAATGGCAATGCTTTGATGCATCCAGATATTAGAAAGGTTAGAGCAACTGGAGCTGGGTGTCAAAGAGACATGGTCAAATTAGGTGAAGAGATCGAAAAGATGTTCACGAGAAGTAACTTCCCAACAGGTTTTGGTCAATTGCCTGGTTATGTTAGCCACTTGGTTGGGCTGTTGAAATTATTTCCGATTCACAAGTGGCAGTCCAAGACCTACAGGTTATATCTGAGTAACCACCCGGCTCTGCTATCATTCAACGAAAGGATCAATAAGTATCTTGGAATGGATGTACAGTATGACTTTATGAATGATAATATAAAGCAGGCCTTTTCTACGGCTGTTGGGGATTTTGGAGGTTGGGAAAAAAATATATGTGATGTGGAGCCTCTTTTGGACACATACTGGCATAATCCAAAAACCAGTAAAAAGTCTAGGTTTGATTCAGAAGGGGTTTCTTGGTTGGCTGTTGGAAGAAACTTCCTTAGTCACCCTAATGAAAAAGTAAGCTTAATTTTAATTTGGTTTTACATGTGCTTGTGTTTAGCAAATAATTCAGGCATTTTGGCAAATAATTAATGTGTCTCTTCTTCTATGCAGCGAAGAGGCTTTGGCAGGAAATCAGCTGTCCCAGTTGGTTTTACCAAGGAGGAAGCAGAAGCAGCACTGGCCTACTACTGGAAAGACAATTTGGCTAAGTTTTTGTTGAATGTTATCGACAATTTTAAACCCCCAGCTAACATGGATATCAAACTCTTGTATGTTGCTTTGCCACTCTTTTCTCTTTCATTAATATGTAATATATAGATTTCTGAATGTTTTTATTTTGATTCAGGTGTGGCAATGACCTGGTTGATCCTGACTCGAGAGGTGGCAAATCTGGTGGGACTGAACTAGGTGAGGTGCAGTCTTAGTTTGTCAAATTATTTGGGTACCAAGATATTTTTCTGAGTACTATGATTGGGTACCGAGATATTTTTCTGAGTGCTATGGCTCTGGTGTTGCTTGTAGAAGAGTCCTTTTTGGGGGGAAAGACTACTTGAAAATACATAATTACCACTACTAGTTCAGATATGATTTGCCAATCTATGTACAAATTTGATCTTACCAGCTTAAACTGTTAAACAAAGGTGCGATCTGTATATCCTGCTTGTTGTTTTTATTTATTTTATTGTGTCTCTTAAGTGCATGCTGCGTTGCCGATAGTAGGAATTACGTTCGGGAGGAGACGTACCAAGGTAGCGTACTGCCTCCCGACCCAAAATATCAAAAAGTCATGATTTGGCGTTGAGATTGTAGTTGCTTGAAGATGATGTGATCTTGAGAATGGATTGATGCATTTGTTCTGAAGCCAAGCAGTTACCTAAGGATCTGCTGCCTGGAGCAGCAGGCCGTGTGGCAACCCTGATTTTCTCTGATGTGCTCGTGGGAATGGGGCACCTTTTTCTTTAAACAGGGGTATCTTACGTGGTGTGTTCAGTTGTGTGAACTGGCGCAGTCTGGCTTAAATTTTAAGCCTGGCTAGCTGAAACCTGGCCCTAGCAATACAATCATATGTTATTTGGTTACATGTATAAGCTAAGCCAGTATAGTAAAGTTTTTGTTTGGTTGCTTGGCTGCACCGATAGAATTACCATGTCCAGATGTCCTAGATGGAGGTGGACTTACCACCTTGCAACCATCGGCCAGCGCCAACCTCGCCACGGCACTGCCGGAGGCCATCTTGGGCCTTGCGCAGCACAATTGACGGCCAACGTCCAGGGCAAACATCTCCTTCTCCACGTGCTTTACCTCCACTAGCTGGCTCCATCACGCCTCTTAGGCCATGAACCAGATCGCCGATCCGCTACGGTTGAAGACAATCAATTTGGACACTGCAAAGCTTCAAATCGTTGCAGATGAGATCGATTCTGTCGATTGGGATAAAGATTTGATGACATGTGGACTTAAGGTCGCTTCGGTTATCTGTGCGCGAATGCATATTTCTTGGGTCTTGTTTAGATCCGAAAAGTTTTTGGATGATGATATTGTAGCATTTTTGTTTTTATTTGACGAACATTGTCCGATCATGGAGTAACTAGGTTTAAAAGATTCGTCTCACGATTTACAGGTAAACTATGCAATTAGTTTTGTTTTCATCTATATTTAACACTCTATGCATATGCCGTAAGATTCGATATGACGGGGAATTTTGAAAAAAATTTAGTTTTTGGGTGAACTAAACAAGGCCTTGTTCTATGTACTCATGCCACGTAGCAGCCTGCTTCGGCTAATCAGCTCAAACACGGAAATCAGATCGCTTAAGGTCGCTTTCCTCGACGTTACTCGGCAGTCAGCCATTTCTACCGTTCACTACCATCCTCCGGTCCAGCCGAGAAGGTCAGCCCAGCGGTCCACACGGGGAGGCAGTCAAGAGGCCCATCTAAAGCCCACGATAGGGGATGTTGGAGCACGCTGGTTTCTCCGCCGCCGCTGTCTTCCTCAGCGACCGTGGAGAGCGAATGACAATGTTGTCTGTTGCCGCTACCGTGGCGTCCTCACTATCTACCCCCGGCGCCTCAGCATCCGCGAAGCTGAGCTGGACCATGCATGGCGGCGAACGTGTGTCACCAGCGCGCCCTAGGCCTCCAGAGGGGTAGACGGGCACAACACTGGAGCACCTGTTCACTGACTTGCGACAAGCAGGGAGGCAGCAAGCCAGCAAGGTCATCGAGGATTGGGTCAACCCATACGCCCCATACGGGAGGCCCTGCGCCCTCACACAGCGCTAGCGTGAGCGGGTCAGTAGAGGTGGGGGCGTTGTCGCCTTGTCGGCGTATTCAGGAGTCACGACGATGTTGATCTCCCTCCGCAGCTTGCTCCGGCGCCACCAGCGTCGACGACGGATGCCATTGGCGTCCCCCACAGTCCCCACTCCCCAGTGTGGCTCCATCCGAGCCACCGTGTGGCGCGTGCGGGGAAGGCTGTGGCCTGTGGGCCGCCACTCGCCACCGCCAACGTCGAAGGGGCCAGGCAAAGAATCTGTCCGACAATGATAGGGGCTGCCTGCTGGCGCGCCAAGAGCACCCTGGCCACCGCTATTGTTATCGACGCCATGGCGACCAGGCCAGAGTTGGCGCGGGTGCGCGTACGCTCCCGTACTCGGTCCGAGGAAAGGCGCAAGGCGGACGATGACGCTCGCAGTTTCTCACCCGGTGCTTCGTGCTGAGGCAGAAGAGGCAGCGGGACAGGAAGGTGCACCGGGCGGCAATGTGGTCCCCTGCCAGGCTGCCAGACAGTTGAAGCAGAGACCGACGAGCGAAGGCGGCCGGCACTGGCCGCTGGCGACGAGGGTGACTGGGTGAGGCGGAGCATGGTGGCACCGACGCCAATGACTTTGAACAAGCGTACGTGAAGCCATCGGCGTCGATAGGCAGCCGCTCGAGGTCGAGGTAGCCCATCAGGAGTATGGGCACGCGGCGGTGTCGGAGGTCACCTGGCGTTCGTCATAAACCGACAACGGCGGCCGTCAGGCAGCGACGCCGGATGGCGCTGGCCGAGCCGCTGGTGCACGGACACACGCACGACTGGCTGTGGGCCAAGCCACTAATGCGCGGGCACCCTAGCAGCCGGGTGCGGGGGCACCGCTGGAGGACCATCGGCGTCCCTAGTCCTGGCTCGACGACAACGGCGCTGCCTCTTCTCGGTGATGACGACCGGACGTGAGGGCGTGAGGCAGAGCTTGCTCCCTCACATGGCGCTGTAGGCACGGGCGAGGTCGTCACCTCGACAGATCGGCGAGTGGCCTCTAGGTACGGTGACTGGGCAGCAGAGGATGTGCAGTGAGATCAGGGTCACCGGAGTCCTCCATCCGACGCAGAGCCTCGGACCTAACGTCCTAACCTACCCGCGGACTGCTTGGCAGGGAAGAAGGGTGAGGCAAGAGGGGACAGGGAGGAACTCCTGCTCGTGGAGACCGCCTGCATCCAAGGGTCGCCCTTTGCGACTCCGGCGTCCGCGCAGAGGGATGAGGCGAGGACGCGCCGGCGTAGCTGTCGTCGGCGGTGTCGGGGAGGAGGCCCGCAGAGGACCAGCCCCGAGTCCCGGACACCCGCGGGGCATGGCTCGGCAGGGGGTGTGGCCGAGCTGGCCGGCGTCCGCCCCCAGTTGCCGGGGCGCGCCAGTGGAAGGACTCGACGGCGCGGCAGTGCGGTGACGGAGGTCGGCTGGAGGTCGTCGAGGCGTGGAGTCGGGTCCTACTATCGTGGGGGCTGGGCCGTGAGGTCGCCCCGTTGCCGACCTCACCATCGTTGATGCCGGCAAGGGCAGGTACCTCTGCCTCCCCTGCTCCCCCACCCCCATAGGCCTCCGGCGTTGTTGGCGGCGCGAGCGACCGGGTGCCCCGCGGGGGCGGAGGGCCCGCAGAAGAGTTTGCCGGGGAGGGAGGAGAGGTGGAGGAAGGTGCCACATGTGCCGGGCTGGCAGCCACCGGTGGCGTCGGCGCGGGGGCTGCCCGGGGCACGCCATGGGCGATCCTCGCGACCTGGGGTGTGGGAACCGGGAGCGGGTCTCCCATCCTTGTTATCCACAGACGATGCGACCACCTTCCTCGGCGACTCGTTTCCTTCCCTCCCGCGATGTATTCCTCGTTGCGAGCTTGTGCCTCCGGCTTCCTCCCCTTCCAACTGCCTCGGCGTTCGGACGTCGTCGTCGTCGTCCCAAAGGCATTCCTCGCCTCGTCTGCTGGCCACGCGGCTACCGGCATTGCGCTCACCGTGTCCGGGCACTGCTCGGTGGTGAGATCAGCATCCCTTTGCCGGCGCGCAGCTCCAGCCTCCAGATGCTGCCCCCAACGCTCGAGCTCAAGTTGCAGTTGAAGCCTTGAGATTCAGTAGCGAGCTCCAGTAAGCATGTTGCAGGAAATCCATTCAGTATTTAAGTATCGAGCTCCAGTTCCATTCAGCAGGTTGCAAGAAATCTGCATGTGAAGAAGTTGTAGACTTGTAGTCCCCCATGGAAGCATAAGTATTAGCAATTTGTGCCAATTGTGATTGTATATGAAGCAGAAAATCACGGAATGAGATCCCCTGCAGTCGCCCTCTGTGTCTGCTCCCGGCAGTCGATGCATATCTGCCGTTCACTGCAATCCAAGGGAGCAGCTGAACCCAGGCGCTGCACCTGCACCTCCTTCGCACGCTGCATAGGCCCAACAACACGGCCTGTTAACACGTTCCCCTCGCTGAGTCTGTACGAATTCATTTCTCTAGTCATGTGACGATTCATTTCTTTTGCAACGCAGAAAATGTGATGATTCATGTATTACCAGAAAAAAGACCATGTGATGATACTATGCAATTCGAGGAAGCAGCCGAGCCCAGACGCACTAGAAACTGACAACAGGAGGCACAGGAGCGGCACCGACGGCAGTGGCGGCGACGACGCAGGACCAGCCGCAGCACGTTGCGACACCCATTGGTGGTGACCTTGCTGTGCAGTCCTCGCTCACATAGCTCTATAGATCAGGAACCATCCACACAGACAGGGATCTGCAGAGACGATGGCAGCGCGCGCGACCAACTCGTGCGGGCGGAGCGAGTTAGCCGCCGGCGGCAGCGCGGTGTTCTTGTGCATGTATTGGCGTGCACTTGCGCAGTTTACTATCTTCGTACGCTTAGATGGGCTGCTGGGCAACTAGGCTTATCCGAGCTGCTGCGAGCGGAACGAGCTCTTCGATGCTGGCGGACAGCGTGGATGAAGCGACTGTCGGGTGCAGTCATGTAAGGTGACTGATGCAGAGGATATCATTCCGAAAATCACAGCAACTGTATGGGCATTGTTATTTTTTTAAACATCAGAGGGTACATAATATGTTCTCTTGCTGGCAGTATCGAATTACACAAAATCTGATGCATTCATATGATCTGCTCAAGGTGGTTGTACACTTACAACCATAGATTTAGCGTAACTAAAAGCTATTCTCCAAAAACAACCCCTACATATTACAAGAAATCAGCATTGAGATCACCGGTGCTTGATGTCTGCAGAACAAAAGAGCAAAATATAAAGCTCTCTGTGCATATCAAGACAAGAAAAATCATCATTTACAAATATTACCATTGTGTCTTCTAATAAAAGAGAATCAAAATTACATACAACTGTACATTTTACCATTCAATACAATTAAATAGATTATACATTTTTTGTGTTGGTAGCAAACTCTGCCTATTAGAAAACAAAACTGATTCGGTGGTGAATAAGTAAAATCTATCTCATCTCATCATGAAGGAAAAGGAACAATCAGGACATCACGCACCTATTTTCTTAGGCCTTGTTTAGTTCCAAAATTTTTTTGAGAAAGGAGCACTGTAGTACTTTCGTTTGTATGTGACAAATATTGTTCAATCATAGACTAACTAGGCTCAAAAGATTCGTCTCGCAAATTACATGTGTAATTAGTTTTTATTTTGGTCTGTATTTAGTGCTTCATGCATGTGTTCAAAGATTCGATGTGACAGAGAATCTTGAAAATTTTTGGGTTTTGATAAGGAACTAAACAAGGCCTTACATCTCAATATACAGATTTTGGCCTTGTTCAGTTCCCAAAAAGTTTTGCTTTCGGGTACTGTAGCACATTCGTTTTTATTTGGCAAATATCGTCTAATTATGGACTAACTAAGTTAAAAAGATTTATCTCACGATTTACAGGCAAATTGTGCAATTAGTTTTTGTTTTTATCTATATTTAATGCTCTATACATGTGCCGCAATATTCGATGTGACATAATCTTGAAAAGTTTTTGGTTTTTGGGACAAGACTTTTTCATTCAAGGGTTCAATCAGTTTGGGCTCATCTACTGGAAGAGGTCGAAAGCAACCAAATTAAAGGGACATGGGGCCCGCTTGTTCATCATAAGGAAATGTTGGCACGCACGCTGGTTAGCCCACAAATCTGCTCAGTCTTTTGATATACTAGCAAATATTATCTAGATTATATATGAATATGAAATTATGAGCTAATTATCTCTTGCTTAGATTGACGCCGCGCCATTAACATCGATATGTGACAATAGAACCATATACTAAGCTTAGGATACGTAATTACGTACGTAGATAGACAAACAAATAATCTACGAGCTGCTAGATTAGCTCATTTACGTTATTCATGTGTGCCACGGGAAACTCACTGCAGGCTGTATAATTTGGCATCGTCTAGCGCCTTGTACGTAGCAGATCGAGCCCAGTCTGCATGGCGGCCTTGGGCCTGGTCTCGAAACTCGATCATGCACCCAAGCTTCAAGACGTACCATGGCCGTCCTCAGCGGCGTATGCGGGAGGACAGGTCCTGGCGGAGCACACTATTCCAAGGATTACTATCAAACAAAAAAAAATCAGCTAAGCAAAGAGCACAAAAGACAGGAAAACGAAGAAAGATGCATACATGATGCGCATACATGATGGCATGATGAATGAGGACTGATGAACCAATTCGAATCTTTCTTTTACACGCTAGGAGTTACATCTTACATGTAAGATCATGATGACGAAGGACTCATATAGTATAGTATAACTTCTATCGAACAGTTATTATATAGAAAAAGAGCCCCTAAAAAAATTTGCTCTTTTAGCCAAGTTTCGGTGGTGTATGATCTAGAAATTGTTTGAATATAATTAAGTTGAACACCAACAAATGCGTGAATATATTTAAGCTGAATGACAACGTACAATTTGTTTCTTTGAAACCAGTGTTGAATTTTGCAGTGGAAGGTTGCTTGCAAATATACACACACAAATATAGAGAACCAGCGCAACATAAGAATGAAGACTTTAAGTTTTGGCACACAAAAAGTTATGGCTAAAAGCACTGTTTGCTGATATGTTGTGAGAGAAAAACATTCTCAAACGTACAAGCTCTGTAGTTGAAAGCCTAAAACCACTATTTAGATAATTCGGACCATTCACATGTTTTATTTTATATACAGTAAGTATACAATATTTTATTTATTGTCTTTAAGTTACAAACTTGACGATCAGCAGCATTATGAGTTTAAGTTTACGACATACGAAGTATATATGGGCAATGAGCCGGCCTGCCTCGGCATGACCCGGTACCGGGCCGGCACGGCCTGATAGCAACCGGGCTGACTAGGCGGGCCATGCCTCTCGGGCACGTGGGTCTAGCCTTTGGCCCAGACACGACACTATAAACCGATTTTCGTGTCGTGCTGGCTCGTCAGGCACGACAATAGTTGCAGACCATACCAGTCCATAGCCCACTTTAGAGTAAAACATATAAAAAAATTCATCTCAAAACCAAATTTTTAAATTTCAATCAACACTCTGTGCCTGCCGACGAGCAAGTCCACACACATGCCACTTTGCTGTTTTCCTATAGAAAAAATAAAAGAAGAAATACACCTAGAATATATACTTATGCAACAAGTGTGAACCATCCATCACTTGATCTCTATGAAGAAAAGATACTTCCGTAATTAGTTCTTACTAAAAAATTGCAGTGAGAAAAAATACTCCTTGTGACAAAATAAACGATCAGGTAATCAGGCTTCTAGTCTCATCATTAAATTCTAGATCTATTGAATAATATGATCTCATCATTAAATGGCCAATAACAAGACTTATAATACAATAAAATAAATTGCGTAGCGCAGTGGTCAATTCTTTTTTGTCACAAGTTCAGCTCCTTCACCGACTGCCAAAATACAAAGTGTTTGCCACTGAACATGAGCTCAAAAAAACATCAACTCAAAATACATAGCGTTTGTCACACGGGGTGTTTCACCTCTTAACAATCTCAACAACTCAGTTTCAGAGTGAGGTCCTCCTTCAAAAGAACTACTATTAGCACATTAAAATTAGAATAAGGTCACTTGGGCAGAGTTACTATTAGTCATTGAGGCCTGCTGCTGAAGACCATAGCTACCGAAAGTGATACATAGGTAAATTAGGTAAAAAACAAACTGACCCATTATTTGCTTGCAAGTGCAACTGTAGATCCCCTGCTGAAAAACAAAAGAACAAAAAGTAAATGTATATAGTAGAGATGTCACCACGTCAAAAGGCATTGGAGTTGGCAAGAGGTCACCTCTGAACCAGCGTAAATTGGAGTTACAGAATTATGTCGGAGCATATAAATTTGATAGATGTTATTTTTTTGCACAACCTTGTTTTAACACTTCCATTTCTTCATTAATTATTCAAACAAGAATTTTTTTACAATAGTTTGGAGAGGCGATGAGAAGCGATAGGTGTGTCTATGGACGGTGGACCCAGAACATGAGAAAGCGATAAGAGGCGATGAAAGTAAGGTGACAAGAGGCGTGTCACACCCTGGCTTTTAAAATAAGACCAGAGTCGTCATATGTGTACCCAGGAAGTCCACACATATAACAAAAGAATAGAAATATCAGAATCAATGTTATATATAGCGGAAAAACATATTTATAATAACACTTACAAAACATCAGAGTACGCGGAAACAGTAGCTAAAC
>Ga0182004_10001018_pt1 | contig 19514 bp, 29 predicted proteins | sample Sormic07211540_1_FD_120479 | JGI IMG/M metagenome (GOLD analysis project Ga0182004, IMG submission 120479) | Endophyte microbial communities from Sorghum bicolor roots, Mead, Nebraska, USA - 072115-40_1 MetaG | ecosystem: Host-associated > Plants > Roots > Unclassified | place: USA: Nebraska...
GTAAAGTGGGCACACTTCACCAGGAAAGAAATCTTTTTTGATTAAGAGCACCATGCATTCTTCGAACAACCTGCTTCTTCGATGTCAATGTTGATCAACTGTCTTTTGAGTCGGTCAAAATACAACTGTTTGGGCGACTTTCCTGCTTATTGAAGACGTCAAGTCTCACTGGTCGAAGAAGCTCAAGACGGCGTGTTACATCACAATACATGGTGCTCGGGGACTAGCTGTGGGGGTATAAAACCCTATACCCTCATGGGCCGATATGGGCCGCACCATCAGAGGTGACTCGGCCCAAAAGATGAAGACGTGCGACGCATGACGCTGGTCGACGTGCACCGCAAGGCTACAAGATATTGTACCAAATAGGATAGTTTACTTGTAACTTTGTCCCTTCACGATATATAAGGAGGGGCAGGGGTCCCTTAGAGGACAGGTCATAGACAACTCACATTATTCTCTCGATACAAATCAACACAACAAGACGTAGGATGTAGGTATTACGCCCACACGGCGGCCGAACCTAGATAAAAAGCTTGTCCTTGTCTTGCATCACCGTCGAGTTCGTAGCTTGCGCACCGTCTACCGATAAACTACAGTCGTGGGTATACCCCAGGGCAGACTGCCGACTAGCTTTCGTCGACATATTCACTGGCAAGCTCTTGAGAGAGTAATGCGCTATTTGAAAGGTACTGTGAGCTATGACATTCACTATACCGGATACCCCAAGGTATTAGAGGGTTATTGTGATGCCAATTGGATATCTGATGCTGATGTATTAAAGGCCACAAGTGGATATGTTTTTCTGCTTGGAGGTGGCACTGTTTCATGGAAGTCTTGCAAGCAGACTATCTTAACAAAGTCAACCATGGAAGTAGAACTCACAGCATTAGACACCGCTGGCACTGAGGTCGAGTGGCTTCGTGAACTCCTAATGGATCTACCGGTGGTTGAAAAACCTGTGTCGGCTATTTCCATGAACTATGACAATCAAACGGTGATCACAAAAGTTAACAGTTCTAAGGACAACATGAAGTCCACAAGGCATGTCAAACGGCGATTGAAGACTGTCAGAAAACTGAGAAGCTCTAGAGCTATAGCATTGGACTATGTCCATACGTCTAAGAATCTGGCAGATCAATTCATTAAGGGACTATCACGTAATGTGATAGATAGTGCATCGAGTGAGATGGGTTTGAGATGCACTTAAGGTCTATCATGGTGGCAACCTGTTCTATATGATTGGAGATCCCGTGAAGTAGAATGGTGAAACAAGCCAGAAGTAGATTGTGAGGAAAGACCCTTTACTTAACTCATCTCAATTGTACTTCTTTCCTAAGTCTGTAAGGAAGGCGGGTTACATACCTTAATGTATTGCAAAGCGGCTTGTGAAGCGATAGATGTTGTCCTACAGAACATCTTTAAGGAATACACCTATATGAGTTTGACTGCTAGTCACAGTCTATGAGATTTGGATGGTCTCTAGATACTCATGAATGGGCCAGAAGTATGACTTATATGCTTCAACCAGAGGGGATGTTCATGCAACCCAGTATCAGTTATGAGTTTAGATGAAACTTATATCACACAAAACTTGCAATTCAAGGCATAGTCCATTGTTCAAGTTGTGACTAAGTGTAATTTGTACTCTAGGTGGAAGTTCAACTTAATAGTCTCCACCGAAATAACTGGTATATGAAACGACATTGAAATTTGAGAGCTTTTCTTATGTGCCCTAGAAGTAGGTGGGGATTGTTGAATATAATGTGGGCTTTTAGCCCATATTCTATTTGATGATTAATTCAAGGGCCCATAATAAATGCTATAATGAAAACAGTTTAACACCGTATTGATTGTTGACCATGTATTAACTCAACTTAAATAGGTGGCCTCTGATAGCTCCTATAGAGAAGTTGCGGAAGGGAAAGAGGGTGCCACACGCGCGCGCACGCCGCCGCCGAGCCGAGCCGTGGCGTGGCGTGGCGAGCGAGCGTGCGTGTCGTGTCTTGTCTTGTCTTGTCTTATCGAGGTCAAGACGTGACGTAACGTGACACACACGTGAGCGTTTTGACTAGTGAATAAGGAAAGGGAGGAGAATCGGGATCTGACCGTTGTCTCGTTAAAGGCAATTAACTGCGATTGATTGCCAATAACTCAGACATTTCCTCCTGGGCTTATATATTCCATAGCTGAGTCACTCTTTCCCTGTGCGAGACACAACACAATCCTCTCATCTTCCAGTTGTGTTGCTCTCTGTTCATCCCTGTCCCGATCCTCTGCGCGCATAGAGATCGGGAGAGCAGACCTCTGGAACCCGACACCCTGCATCGAGACACCTGCTCGGGTGTGCGGGCAATCAGGTTTTTGGGAGTGTCTTCCGCGACTGCTCGCTACCTGAATCGGCGAGATCGACTTCTTCCTGGTGGTGAAGATCGACTACTTCCTGCGAAGATCGGCTTCTTGGTGGCGGAGATCGGCTACTTCCTACGGATCATCTTCTTCATGGTAGAGATCAGCTACTTCGTCTTGTTCCTGGTGGATGTTCGCGGGACTGCACTATGATCATCTACCTGCATCGACTGTGGTCTGCTACTTCACGCAATGCACTATGTCGACTAGTGCGAATGGAGCCGTCGGTGCTTTCGGCACTGGTCCCTCCTCGGGGTACAATCTTAAACAATTGTCTATTATTTTCAGTATGTCTGCAGTAGTTCTTGCAATGTTTATCTCTAATCTGAGTAGTGATAAAATTACACACATGCACATATATGCCATCATTGTATTATGCGTAATTTTCTGGATTAAATCAAACATTAAAATGTCTAATTTTCTAACAGCTTAAAACACTGGCTGATGTTTACCCACAGTACTTTTATCATCTCAACCAAGACTTATGACTATATAACTGACCCTATTATTTTAAGTTCATATCTATGAATCTTGTTTGGTACTCCACACCATTTTGAATGAAAAAAATATACTGCAAAATTGTAGATCTCGTTGAGTACAATTTTGATGTTTTACAGGTCTCAAAATTTATATATATTGAATATTGTTATAGAAAACCATCTCAAATGAAAAGGTTATAATCAATTATAAAGTTTAGATCTTGTTGAGCTTTACAACTTTGGTACAAAATTTATCTTCATTCAGGCTTCGTATATGAAAAGCTAATGATTTTTTTCATGCCAACAATGGGTCTTCACAATGATGATAGATATATTGTTGATGCAAAAGTAAATCTACAAACACAAAAGGCTAATACCAAATTTCGATATTAAGGCGTGCCAGCCGATTTGACCTAGCAATCGACAAAGGTGATAACTTGAATACTTTGGTCCTGACAACAGCGATACTCCCAGATGTCATGAGGTACTCATGTGGAACTTGAGAAATCATCGACTGTGACTCCTCAAATCTCTGAGAACTCGTAAAACAAAAGAAAATATGCGATTTGACGAAGTCGTCGAAATAGTAGATGCAAAAGTAGATGTAAAGCTTGTGTATTGGTATTGATTGATATTATCTTACATTGCTACTAGGTCTATATTTATATCCTGACCTAAAGAGTAACAACCATACACGACTAGGATCTGATTCTAGACAAAACGGAACTCTTACATAAGGCATGCTCTAATAAATATAGAAAATAACACCTATCTATTCCTATATCTGCTTCAATTACGATGAAACCTCCATCGGCTCTTGCTTCATCGGCATACTCCTGTAGTCTCCTTGTTAGCAACCTTTACGTTCTTCTCCATCGGTGTCGGCAACCAATTGCCCTCCATCGGCACCGTCGGTCAATCGGCAATAACTAGCAGTCACCATCCCCATCCTCAGGCCAGCAGCATCCTTCCACCAACTATCATTCCATCATCGTCATCATTCAAATCGGCTCTCGGCACCATTCGGTTGATCTGGCATAGCAACCTCCAATTACCGATGAGATCCCCTTAACCATCTTGACTCATACCCAAAAATAGTGTCAACATATGCCCCCTAATTTCGGAATATTAAATCATTAATGCTCCAAAATTTACTCTAGATAATGACACCCTTTTATAATTACTTCCCCTCTGATAAAAATCTATTACCAAATCCAAACAACCTCAACCTCGATCCTCGCATCTCAGTAAACATCTCAGATCTCCCAACCACTCATATCAAATCACAGGGAAAACTGCCCATTGGTTAAACTTTACTGCTAGGATAGATTGCCGATGACTTGTTGAAATATTGTGAACAGTGAAATATCTTCAACATCATGATTACTTGCCATCAAATCTCCTGCACAATCCCTTGATTATCGTGCGAATAGTTACCATATCCATCTGAACAACCTTGAATTTCACGGATGCGGCAAAGAGATAAGTCAAAAATACCCCCAGTCATCTCAACCTATAAATACTTTCTCCTTCAGTACTCATCTTCCACAGTGCCATTCTCCATCTCCAATCTCGTTCTCTCCGATGGTGACCTCGACGGGAAATTCTAGAACTCCGAGAAACCTTCCTACAGCAAGATTCTCAACCCAGACTTCTTCATGTTCCTGATCTTCCCTTCACCTTAAAGGAAATGGCCGTCAGTTTCAATGTACCTGAGGTTAACCTACTTCTATCCCTCCTTTTTTTACTGCAGTTCTTCACATCCTTGTAAGTTCATATGCTTAGTACTTTTTCCCATTTTCTTCTATCTTTTTGATCCACAAACTTAGGAACTAAGTGACAAAATAGTTATCCCCACTGAACAACCTCACCTCCAATGCTTGGGTCCGATGGGTGATCCAGATTCCACTAACATAATAAACGCCAAAACCAACAGGATTCCGTTCAGGGCTGAAAATTTTTCTCTAGATCTGTGGAAAGACACCTTCCGATCTTGGCCAAAACCCACCAAGGGATGGAAGGACTGGTTTCTGAGAGTTAGTGGGGCTAATGAGGTATATTGGGGAGAACGCAAACTAGACCAATGCATCAGACTCTCCACTGCCGATATGGAGAAAAATGAATCGATGATGATAGCGGCTGCATACTTTTGGTCAGACACCTTCAAAGCCTTTATGTTTGGTCATGGCCCAGCTTCCCCCACACTTGCCGATGTACTCATGCTCACAGGTTTAGATATCTCAACTGCCGATGATGGTAGTATTTTCAATCGGAAACCCGAGCATAGAGTGGATACTCGTAATATCAGCGGTTGGTGAGGATACATCCAGAGGTATCGACAAACTGGATCGGTCAGTTAGAGAGAGCATGCAATTTTCTTGAATATGTGGGTGGATAAGTTTATCTTCTGTGGTCGATCGGTAGGGCCAACTTGTGTTTACTTATCGGCAGCCGCGCGACTAGCCAATGGCCACCGATTCCCTCTCGGTCGATACCTTCTGAGTTCCGCCTATCACCTCCTTCATCCAGTGGCCGAGAAGCTTTTGCTGGGTGAATCTATCGGCAATTTAGGAGGTCCCTGGTGGTTCATCAATATGTGGCTCAATGCCCATATGCACAAGCGCCTACAATGGGATTTCTTTGCACAATGATTTCCATGAGACATTGCCGAAGATTACGAATTGGCAGAAGATGAATCGGCAACTCGTTCGCCCCTCAATTTTGGCAAAGCAATTATAGTCCTCCCTGGGACTAATGTGAATGAGAACTAGATCGGTCAATTCTGCCAAACTTTCTACAATGGTCTTTCTAGGGACCATTGGGCTTGGATGCCTTACGAAGATGAAGAATCCAGGTTCCCTCTCTCCTTCCATCCTGCCGATGATGCACTCAACAAGGATAATGACTTGATGATGGAAATTATCACCCCAAGGGCAATCCCTGTGAACAACTTTGGCAGTGGAAAGAATACCAACACAACTTATGAATTCTACAACCCATCGGCATTATCTTGCCAGTTAGCTTTCAGTCAGCTGCCCATCAAACTTTGTTATGCCGATGTGGTCAACCCAAGGGAGACAATCACCAGCGGTCTTGAATGGATCAGGGTAACTCAACTTTTGTCAGACGCTGATACAGCAGACATCGATCTATCGGCCTTAGTCCCAATTTCTTTCATTACCGAATCCTACAAGTTATGGTGGGAAGAATGGAAGGAACAATTGTCCACGGCATAAGTTCACACATACTAGAACATGATCGACCCTGAGCATGAAATTCCTGATGACGTTGTAAGTTTCCTTCTGATACTCAATTCTTTCTTTACTTCTAACTTCATCGGCAACTCACTTCTTTATTTTGGCAGGTCGATAATCCAGCACCATCAGTGAGCAGAAGTGGGCGGCCATTTAATCTCCATCCAGTATCTCTAGTTTCTCGGATCAGCCACAACGCCCCCAGTTTAGCAGCCCTGATGCACCGAGAAGTTCGTTTCAAGAAGATGACTACCAAGAAATCAAAGGCCACTCCATCGGTTGCTGCCGCTACTCTAGCGCAAGCTTTCAAGGTAAAAACCCTCAATTAACTCTTGTTATACCAATTTTGATTCATACTTATATTATCTTTTTAGGGCGCATCGACTATGACTGGAACTTCATCGGTAACTTTTCTTTGCACTAGACACCTTCATTCTTTAATGAATTTCAGAAATATTCCTCTACTCTTAATTTAACTCACAAAATTTTAAATTTTGTAGCAGGAAACCAGCGCGTCGGCAAGGGCCCAAGGTACTCAATCATCGGGTGCTGATGCCCCCCAGTCGACAACTAGCCAAGCCCCTCCTAAGAGAAAAGCCCCCAAAAGCACCAAGACCCAGCCGAAATGGCAGAAAGCAGCACCAACCTCTCCACCTCATTCGGCGCCCCAGACTCAAGCAGATCCGACCGATGTACCTGAGCAAACCATTAATCCACTTGATCAAGGCACGTGATCGGCCATTGTTTCTGAGCAGGCAACTATCACTCCCCCTCAAGGTAAAGTACCAATCTTAAAATTATTGCCGATGAAATTTTACACAGACATCATCATCACCCTTAACATTTACAGCTGAAGATATTCCATCGGTAGCCCCAGTTGATCAGGGCATAATACAAGTGACATCTCTAAGCCAAAGGCAAGAAATTGCTCTGAAACAAGTAAGCTACCCGATCTGCTTGATTTTGCATCATTCATATTTGACTCCAACTAACTCATTTTCTCCTCTATTACTAGGAACAGGACTCTCTTGACAGCTTGTTTTCTTTCGCCATTGACATTTCTGATGATGAAGGTGAAGAAGCAAGTTCTTCTTTGGCGCTTGGAATCGCATCGGCGGAAATCAAGTCCAAGCTGGAAGATCTATTGGCCCTACTACAGCAAGACACAGCTTAGCTAGTAGACGATTCCGACCCGGCTGAAGAGATGCTCTTCCAAGCTGCCCATCTGGAGAGCCGCCAACTCTAGTACCGAAAAGCTATTCAACGCCTTGCCGATAGAGCTGCCCATGCCTAACTTAAAGAAGAAATGCTGCAGATAAAGCATGCTACCAGTGAGAAGCACAAGAGCATCGGCACTTTGCAATCCTCAGGCGTCAAATTAAAGCAGAAAATTTCTGATCTATTGGCAAAGAGAGAGGCTCTGCTTGCTGAACTTAAACAAGTTGAAGAAGCATTAAATCAAGCCAAGCAGGAAGAAAGCCAACTGCCCGATGCGCTCAAAAACCTCCAGCAGGAAAGGGGTGCCCAAGCCCGTCCCGCAAGGCATTGCAGATGAAGAAGAAGCCAAACCAGTAGAAGGTTCAGCCGATGAGGACACTCGAGAGATAAAGGAAGCTAACCAGATTCGCCTGCGTGCGATATCAGCTATCCAAGCTTTGTTAAACTTGTAAACCTCTTCATCAACAACACTTTTTACCAGTTCTCTTGAAGACACTAGTATTTGATCCAGCCGATAGGATTGTTATCGGCACTTTAAACTCCTTATGGATCAACCCAGACACTAGGGTAGTATCTTTTCAAATATTTTCCATTTAATGCCCTGGGAATTCGACTCCTTCGAGGGTTTCTATAATGTATGCATTGCCAAGAGCAGATCAACTTATCTGATAAGGACCTTCCCAATTAGAAGATCATTTTCCAAATTTCGAACTTTTAGTCCCAATCGGCAAAATTAACTTCCAAACTAAATCTCCATCGATAAACTCCTTATTTTTCACCTTTTTATCATACCACCTAGCTACTCTTTTCTTATTCTCTTCTATATTTACCAAAGCCTTCAACCGATGACCCGCCAAATCCTCCAACTCGTCTTTCATTAGAGTAACATAATCATCAGCAGCTAATTGATCTTGGGAAAATATTCGCCTAGAACCAACCTTAATTTCCCAAGGTAACACAGCATCATGTCCATATACCAACTGGTAAGGCGATATTTTAGTTGTACCATGGCACGCCATCCAATACGACCATAGGGCTTCATTCAATAATGTATGCCATCGTTTAGGGTTTTCTTCAATCTTTGGCTTGATGTGCTTAATGATTCCTTTGTTAGAAGCTTCGGCCTGCCCATTAGCTTGAGCATAATAAGGTGAAGAATTCAACACCTCAATCCTCATACCGATTGCAAATTCATCAAACTCCCCCGATGTAAACATAGTACCCTGATCGGTAGTGATTGTCTGAGGAATACCAAATCGGTAAACAATATGCTCCTTAACAAAATCAATCATATTAGCAGATGTCACTCTCTTCAAAGGAATAGTTTCAACCCATTTGGTAAAATAATCAGTAGCGACAAGAATAAACTTGTGTCCCTTGCTTGAGGTGGAAAAATCTGACCGATGAGGTCAATAGCCCATCCTAAGAACGGCTAAGGCTTGATAATAGGATTCATAGCCGATGCAGGTGCTCTCTGAATATTACCAAACCTTTGACATCCTTGACACCCTTTGAAATATTTGAAACAATCTTCAAGAATAGTCGGCCAATAATATCCATTTCGTCTAATCATCCATTTCATTTTAAAAGCTGACTGATGTGCTCCACGTACTCCTTCATGGATTTCACCCATCAAAGTTTTGGATTCATCATCACCAAGACATCTAAGCAAAATTCCATCGATGGTACGATAATACAATTCGTCATCAAGGAGTACATATTTGGTGGCTTGAAACCTAACACGTCTTTTAACTTTCTTAGATGGGTCTCTTAAGTAATCAATGATTTCCTTTCTCCAATCATCAGCATTGATTGCCGATAAAAACACTTCTTGGATAGGTTGATACCCCGAAGCATGTTGAGCTAACCGATTAGCTTCCTCATTATGTAATTGGGGAATATGTTCTAAATGGAAATCTTTAAATCCCCTCTGCAAACATCTTTCATAATAAGATAATAAAATTTCACTTTGGCATTCATAAACTCCAATCAACTGATTTATAACAAGCATAGAATCATCGAAGATTTCAACAGCATCGGCACGAACTTTCCTCAATAACTCTAATCCTTTGACCAGAGCTTGGTATTCAGCGTGATTGTTTGTCGATGTAACAACAATCGGCAAAGAAAACTTATACTTCTTTCCTCGGGGAGAAATCAACACTATACCAATACCTGCTCCCTGATCGCATGTAGATCCATCAAGAAAAGCGTCCAAGGAGCAACCTCTAAAGAACCCACCAATCTGCAATGTTGAGTAACAAAGTCGGCCATAACCTGTCCCTCGACTGCTTTAGCCGACTCATAATGTAAGTCAAATTCTGACAATGCCTCTATCCATTTGCCAATTCTACCACTCATAATCGGCATCGACAACATGTATCTGACTACGTCATCTTTGCATATGACAATACATTCAGCAGATAGCAAATACTGTCTTAATTTAGTACAAGAAAAGTACAGACATAAACATAATTTCTCAATAGCCGAATACCTCATCTCAGCATCCACCAATCTTCTACTTAAGTAATAAATCACACGTTCTTTCCCTTCAAATTCTTGAATGAGAGCTGAACCGATAACTGCATCATCGGTCGACAAGTATAATCTGAAGGGTTTTTCATACTGAGGTGGAACTAATACTAGAGGATTCGTCAAATAATTCTTAATTTCTTCTAAAGCCAGCTGTTGCTCTTTTCCCCATACAAATTCTTGATTGCTTTTAATTTGAGCAAAGGACTGAAAGCTCGGATCTTACCCGATAAGTTGGATATAAACCGCCTGTTGGATATAAACCGCCTGATAAAATTAATCTTGCCGATCAAGGACTGAAGTTCAGTTTTATCGACAGGAGCAACTACCTTGTTGATTGCATCAATGGATCTCCTGCTAATTTCAATCCCTCTCTGATGCACCATAAAACCTAGAAACTGGCGTGCGATACACCAAATGCATATTTATTAGGATTCATCTTCAAACCATGTTTTCTTGTGCATTCAAGTATTTTTCGCAAATCGGCTAAATGCATTACGAAATCCCCAGACTTAACCACCACATCATCAATATAAATTTCCACCAACGTGCCGATGAACTCATGAAAGATAAAATTCATAGCCCTCTGATAGGTAGCATCAGCATTTTTCAAGCCAAAAGTCATGATTATCCACTTAAATAACCCAACATGACCAGAACATCTAAACGCAGTCTTGGGAATATCTTCTTCAACCATGAATATTGATTATACCCTGCATTGCCATCCATAAAGCTAATATTCCGATGCCCAGCTGCAGCATCAACCAACAAATCGGCAACTGGCATCAGATAACCATCCATTGGTGTAGCTTTGTTAAGATTTCTAAAATCAATGCACACATGAAGTTTTCCGTTTTTCTTGTAGATAGGAGCAACATTAGAAATCCACTCAGCATACCTACACTGCCGAATGAACTTGGCTTCGATAAGTTTGGTTATTTCGGCCTTAATATCAGGAAGAATATTAGGGTTACATCGGTGCGCTGGTTGCTGATGTGGCCAAAATCTAAATTTAATAGGCAACCGATGTTCAACAATCGATCGGTCTAATCCAGGCATCTCAGTATAATCCAAAGCAAAGCAATGTCTATATTCCTTCAACAAATCGGTTAATTGCTGCTTACATTCAGAATCTAACTTAGCACTAATGAAAGTAGGCCTCAGTCTGTCACCACTACCTATGTCTACTTCTATTAAATCATCAACCGATGTAAATCCCTGTCCTAACTTTCCATCATCGGCGAACCTATCCATTAAAACTCTTCATCAGAACTGACTGCTTGGATCTTGGAATCTCATAATCGGCAACTTTAAGGAAATATTTCTCCTAAGCTTCCCCCGATATGCACCTGGTTCGCTCCTAAGTATCCGATTCTGCCGATGCAATGATGTAGGAAGAATCCATAGGAACAACTTCAATTTTATCGCCTACCCATTGAACAAGACATTGATGCATCATAGAAGGAATACAACAGTTGGCATGAATCCAATCTCTTCCCAATAGTAGATTGTACGTGCCTTTTCCGTTGATAACAAAGAAAGTTGTCGGCAAGGTCTTGCTGCCGATAGTCAATTCAACGCGTACAACCCCTTTAGCTGGAGATACATTACCTTCAAAATCTTTCAACATCATATCAGTTTTGGTTAAATCCTGATCTTCTTTACCAAGCCTCTGATACATCACATATGGCATAATATTAATTGCAGCCCCTCCATCAATAAGTATTTTAGAAACCGACTGCCCATCAACCCTGCATTTAACAAATAAAGCTTTAAGATGCTGCCTTTCATCATTAGAAGGTTTCTCAAAAAATAGCTGTCATTGGATCAAGTGCCAGCTGAGCTATTTGATCAGAGAGACCAATTTCCTCATCATCACTGGAGGGCGCAAGAAAATCCATCGGCAACATGAACACCATGTTGACATCTGCCGATGGTCCTTTCCCCTTACGGTCCAACTGCTCCCGATTTTCAGACTTAGCAGAATTTTCCTCTCTATACAAATCTTCCTGATGTTCCCGCTGCATCCTCCTCCTCTGCGTCCTTGTTAATCCTTCTAGACACCATCGGGGAAGCTTTGTCTTCCAAACCAGCTGATAGCGAACCTCCTTTGATTCTACACAATGAATGTTAGAATCTCTGCAAAATATGAATTCATTAGGAACCCATGTGTTTGCCATTTCTTCAAGTTCTTCCTGATTCCTCGGAAAATGACCGACACGTCTACCAAGCCTATCGTGTATGTTAAGTCTGCCCCCCAGCCGATCGTGAACTGACGTTCTCCCCCTGGTCGGCTCATTGAAACGTCGATCATTGTTCTGGAACCTTCGATCTGACCGATCGTACCAACGATAATCATTACACTTCGGACAATCCTGAATAGTCAGCAGTTTGATATTTCGTTCCTAGCAGTGAATGAAGAATGGGCAATTCCAGTGATCTTTATGCTGATTCCATTCTTCTCGCTGCCTCTCTTCTTGTTGACACCGATACCGATCCTCACGTTGCTGCCATATTTCCTGATGCTGCCTATGAGTAATTACAACACCAGACTGGAGAGGCCGTCCAAAGCTGCTACCTTCCCTTATCAAACCCTTTCCTTTGGCGTCATCGGTAGTTACTTGATATTGGGGATCTACCGATGCGTTCTTCTCAGCTGTTTCTGATGTCAAGACCTTGGTCTTGCCTTTGGCGTCTAACATATTTGTAGGGAAAGGATGCTGATCAATCTTCATCGGCTTCTGAGTTTTGGAACTATCAAACTTAATTCTTCCAGATTCTATAGCCGATTACAATTGCTGCCTAAACACTTTGCATTCATTTGTGCTATGTGAAGTTGCATTATGCCATTTGCAATAATTGATTTTCTTCAATTCCTCTACCGATGTAATTACATGATTAGGTGACAATTTAATTTGTCCTTCTTGAAGCAAGAAATCAAATATCCTATCGGCTTTGGTGATATCAAAAGCAAATTTCTCTGGTTCTTTCTGGCCAAAAGGACAAGACATTGGCTTCTTATTTTTTACCTACTCTGCCAAGCCGATGACTGGTTCTTCATCAGAGTCAGAACTTCTTGCCTCATCAACAAATGATACCTTTTTATTCCAAGCCTTCCTAGGTTCAAAAGCTTTGACATCTTGATCAGAAATCCTCTGCACCAAATGACTCAAACTCTCAAACTCTTGAGAAGCATATTTATCTTTGAGATGTGGCAGCAATCCTTGAAAGCCAAATCGACTAACTGCCGATCATCTAGAACCAGACTGTAACATTTGTTCTTTACGTTACGTAGCCTTTGCACAAAGCTCTCCACCGATTCATCATTACGTTGCCTTAATCTTACTAAATCGGTAATCTTCTTCTCATGAACTGCAGAAAAGAAGTATTTATGAAACTGCTTCTCTAGATCGGCCTAGGTAATGACTGAATTTGGAGGTAATGAAACAAACCAGGTAAAAGCCGATCCTAGCAAGGACGATGAAAATAAACGAACTCTTAATTCATCTCTGTTGGCAGCCTCTCCGCATTGAATGATGAACCGATTGACATGTTCCATGGTTCAGGTATCATCTTGTCTAGAGAATTTAGTGAAATCTGGTACCTTGTACCGATTTGGGAGTGGAATTAAATCATACGTAGGAGGGTACGATGTCTGATAAGAGTAAGTGTTAACCTTGGGTTTTATCCCGAATTGATCTCTCGTAATTTCTACTATCTTATCGGCCCAATAGGCATCGGCATCTTGCCGATGTACAGGTTGAACTTCTGGCACCTGGTGATAGGCTTCCACATGTCTCTGAGCAAACATCATATTAGCCATAGCCTGCTGACCACCAATCTGCTAAGCAAGATTCATTTGTTGACCTGCCGGTGCCTGATTCTGAAAACCGATCTGCATATGACCTTGTTGGACTCCTGCAACCTGATGATTCTGTTGCGTCGTGTGTGGAAAGACCAACTGCACTGTCCAACAACTATTAGTGTTCATCGGCCCAAGATTTGCCGATGGCTGGTAATTAGTTCCCATTGCTGGATTGACAAAACCTGCCTGAGATATAAACCTTTGTTGCGTCGGCAATGGGTTTGCCGATGAGTTTGCATTAGGCATCTGAAATATGGGTGCCTAAAAATTCCCAGTAATTGGTCTTGCAGTAGTTGCTATAGAATACTGAGGAATTTGAGTCATCGGCGCGACTGGAGGCGCCGATGGCATGGGAGTTTTCCCTGCTAAGTCAGTTACCTGAGATGTTCCAAAACTATTTGCAAAAAACTCTGGAGGCATACCATATCCCCACCAGTTGGGAGGAACGTGACAGTTCTAACATGCAGATCCTGACATAGCCCAACCCCAATGTGTTGAGGCATACCATAGATCTGTGTTGAGCTGAATCCGTCCCCCTGAGGTCATTGGATCAGATCTCATCGGTGTAGATTGCTCATTAGCCAACCCCAATGTGCTTGGAGGAGAAGTAACCTCTGTACCCGCAACAGCTGAAGGAGCCGATGGAGCCACAACCGATGATAATCCTGGCTGATGATAGGCCGGGCCAGCATAGAGTGGTGGTGTCTGTCCTTCTTTAAAGGTTCGGACCACAACATTGTAAACAGTATTGGACATCACATTGGAGTGATTAATCAAAGCATGATTAATAGCAGTATTAACCATGTATTGCAATTTATCAGGATTGGGATCAAAGGTAACCTGCCGTGGCATCGACAGATCTTGCTTCTGGATAACTTCCCCGCTCCTGTTCGTGCTGAAGGATTTCAGAAAGAGCTGCCTGTATTCCTCCATAGCCCTCTCCATAACATGCTTCTATTCTTCCCTGAGGTCAGCGTCTGTCACAGCAATGACGTTATCCGTGTCGAGATTAGAAGTAGCCATGTCGATCTTTGATGATGAAAGTCCCACCGGGCGTGCCAAAAGATGTGTTGATGCAAAAGTAAATCTGCAAACACAAAGGGCTAATACCCAATTTTGATATTAAGGCGTGCCAGCCAATTTGACCTAGCAATCGACAAAGGTGATAACTTGAATACTTTGGTCCTGACAACAGTGATACGCCCAGATGTCACGGCCAAGAGGTACTCACGTGGAACTCGAGAAATCGTCGAGTGTTACTCGTCGAATCCCTGTGAACTTGTAAACAAAAGAAAATATGCGATTTGACGAAGTCGTCAAAATAGTAGATACAAAAGTAGATGTAAAGCTTGTGTATTGGTATTGATTGATATTATCTTACATTGCTACTAGGTCTATATTTATATCCTGACCTAAAGAGTTACAACCGTACACGACTAGGATCCGATTCTAGACAAAACGGGACTCTTACATAAGGCATGCTCTAATAAATATAGAAAATAACACCTATCTATTCCTGTATCCGCTTCAATTACGGTGAAACCTCCATCGGCTCTTGCTTCATCGGCATACTCGTGTAGTCTCCTTGTTAGCAACCTTTACGTTCTTCTCCATTGGCGTCGGCACCCAATTGCCCTCCATCGGCACCGTCGATCAATCGGCAATAACTAGCAGTCACTGTCCCCATCCTCAGGCCAGCAGCATCCTTCCACCAACTATCATTCCATCATCGGCATCATTCAAATCGGCTCTCGGCACCCTTCTGTTGATCTGGCATAGCAACTTCCTATTACCAATGAGATCCCCTTAACCATCTTGACTCGTACCCAAAAACGGTGTCAACATATATGAATCAACACAGTGACTTACCAACACTGATGCTTTATCATTGTTGGTTCAAAACAACCATCATTAATAGTGCCGATAGTGATATGCGTTTTGAAGCAGTGACTACTCTAGTTAACCTGCATCAAGAAATTAGAGGTAGCCATCAACGGTAGCAGGATCACGAATATCACACGCTAGCATGCCACACGGAGCGCTGTCTGGACCGCTAGAGAGGTTAGGCCTTCTCCACGAGACTGGAATCCATCTCTAGTAAAACCTGGGATATACCATAAGCCTCCCCTGCTTCTAGTGTGTACATGCATCCTAGTGATATAATAAGTAATCCAGACATCGAACAAAATCAAATTCTAAACATAGTAGATCTGACACAGAATCACCGTTGGCTAGCACAAGACGCGCTCGGCGCCCAAATTTTCTAGTCTACGGATGAATCCCATAGCTAAGAAATTCTTTAGCGCCAAAGGTGTTGTACAAAAAAGCTCTATGTTGGCAGTGGAGATTTTTTTTGCAGGCGGTTTTAATTAAAAATACCTGTGAAAAGAAATCGGCAGGCCCGATTCAAGAACCGCTAGTGGAAACACATTTTTACTGACGGTTTTTAAGTGAACTGCCAGTGAATATTGATTTTCACATGCGGTTTTTCTACCAAAACCGTCACTAGAAATCATGTATTTCAACCGGCAGTTTTGTTAAGAAACCGCCACTAAAAATCAGAACTCATATGATTTTATCAAAATATTTCCTTTGGTAGTAGATAATCTCACGCATGATTTATAGGCACACATATATACGCATATGTTTCTGATTCGATCGGTGGCCACTTAAGCTAAAAGCTAGTGGAGATACATTTCACTGGGAATAGTGATAAATGAACTACCAGTGTGATCTAGGATTTACGCTGGAGGTTTTCATAAGCCTTACGCCAGTGCAAATGTATGTGTGGGCATGCGTTTAATGAGATAGTAAGCTGTGAGAATGCTTCATCCCAAAAGCCAACGGGTAGGGCAGAATGAGCAAGCAGAGCAATGCCGGTTTCAACAATATGCATGTATGTGGGGAAGAAACACGATGTTGAATGCCTTCGCATTCAAAATATTGCGGAAGCTGATGATACTCGCTTCCCTAATGTCATTGAAAAGCACGGATTTTGGAATTTAGAAGGTGTTCAGCGTGTTTCTGAAATAGGAAGGCATTTTCAACATCAGATTTTTGTTTAATTAAGTAGATCCATGTATAACGGCTATAGTCGTCAAGGAAGCTGACATAATATTTGAACCCCCCCTATGGATGTTCCTGCTGGACCCTAGACATCCGAATGAATAAGTTCAAGAGGTGAAGATGTAACACGTGTAGAGAGACGAAATGGCAACTGATGAATTTTGGCCAGCTGGCAAGAATCACAAACATTAGTTCTCGGTGTATATGCAACTTTATTTGAGCGAGTAACATAGTCGACTATAGAGGATGATGCATGCCCAAGACGATGATGCCATAGTTCCAAGGAAGTAGTGGTTGCAGAAAGCCCTTGGCAATGCAAAGGAGCAGATCATAGAGAAGGGCATGACACCGGGTACAGACCATTTCGACTTCTACCGTGAAGAAGAATCCTCTTCGTGGCCTTGTCCTTTACACAAAAGAAGTCAGGATGGAACTCAGAAAAAGCATTATTATCATAAACGAGCATATGAACAGACATAAGACGCTTGCTTGGGAGAGATTGCAAATTTTGCAACATAATCTAGATTTGCTTGCCAGTGACTTTACGGAATCTAAGATCAAGAGTGCCATAGATCAAATGCCTTCTGACAAAGTGCCTAGTCCAGATGGCTGCACATGCCTTTTTCATAGAATGTTGGGAGATTGTCAAAGAGGATGTAATGAACGCGACCAATGCTTTCCACCAACTATGCACATCCAGTTTATCTCAACACAACAAATGTGGTGCTAATTCCAAAAAAGGATAGGGCAGAGTCGTTCTCGAACTTTAGGCCCATAAGCCTGATACACCCCGTCGCGAAGATTATTTCAAAGGTCTTTGCAGTGCACCTAGCGCCTCACATGAAGAGTCTGATTTCCAGGAGCCAGAGTGCCTTCATTAAAAAAAGAAGCATCCATGACAACTTCATGTCGGTCCAATGTGCTGCATGCCGTTTCCACGGATCAAAGACCCCAGCCCTATTTTTCAAGCTAGACATAACAAAGGCCTTTGACTCAGTTCATTGGGAGTACCTACTCACCCTGATGAGCAAGCTTGGCTTCCCTTTAAAATGGAGAGAGTGGATGGATGCTCTACTATCAACACCATCTTCTCGCATCTTGTTAAATGGCAACTGCACTGCGCCTATCAATCAAGCAGGGGATTAACCCAAGGTGATCCGCTTTCACCCCTGCTATTTGTCATCGCCATCTACCCACTGCAAAAAATCCTTGACCTTGCAACTGAAGGACACTTTGCAAAATTCAGGGGAAAACAAACTGTCATGCATACATCCATGTATGTGGACGACACAACTATCTTCAGTAAGCCATATAAGAAGGATGTCACTGCGTTTGCTGATATTCTCGCCAAATTCATTAAAGTGTTAGGGCTCCAAACAAATGTTCTAAAGTCATCTGTTATTCCCATAAGATGTCAAGGTGTCGACCTTGATGAGGTCCTACGCGACTTCCCTGCAAGACGAGCTCTTCATGACAAAATATCTAGGGCTGCCTCTAACAAACACCAGATTGCAAAGGGTTGATTTCCAGCCTCTTGTTGACAAAGAGGTGAGCAATCTCACTGTTTGGAATGGCAAGAATATTAATCATGTGGGAAGGTCCACCTTGGTCAAAGCGGTTGTCACCTCACAAGTTGTGTATTGCCTCACATCGCTACGAGCTCCCAAAGCCACGCTCAAGGAAATTAATAACCTCATGAAGAGCTTCCTCTGGGCGGGATCCAAGAAGCTAATCGGGGGAAAATGTAAAGTGAATTGGCCACGTTCCACAAAACCAACTGAATCTGGAGGCCTGGGGATACTTCATCTTCGCAAATTTGCAAAAGCAGTGTGCCTTAGACGGTTGTGGAAAGAATGGGAGGGAGAAGGAAGGGTGACGAACAACCCTAACATGTTGTATGACACAACTGATAGGCTCCTATTTGCTACAGCGACATCAATCACCGTCGGCGATGGCTCGAGAGCACCCTTCTAGAGTAGCACTTGGCTCCAAGGTCAAAGGCCCCAAGATACAACGCCAAACATATTCCGCATTTCAAAAAAACAAAAACAGGACAATTAGCGAGGCCTTGCACAACAAAACATGGATTAAAGACATAGACTTGCGACATGTGGGCTTCACCTCCTAGCACTTCATGGAGTATGTCAAGCTTTAGAGCACACTCAATCGCATCCAACTACAATCAGACATGGAGGATAGCATTACATGGAAATTTAAGCCAGATGGAAAATTCACAATAGGATTGGCTTATCAAGTGCATTTTGTTGGAGCAACGCTAACAAACTTTAAGCAACTGATCTGGAAAGTTTGCACTAGTAAATTCGCACCTTCTTGCCACACGCCCCTCTGTGCAACGCGTGGAATTGTGTTGTAAAAGGGAGATGTTCTGCAACATTTCCGATACCGTGGAAATATGTTACTCCTATAGCAACCTTTATTTTTAAACCGTGGCAACAGGTTTGCACATTTACCATGCTGACATTTCGTGGTATTAGTGCTGATCAGCGTTGCAACTATCGGATGCTCTTGCAACCATTAAGTATAGAGTTGCTATTGAGGGACTGTATGGCCACGTTGTTGGAGCGTTGCAAGCTTGCTCAGGACCATTGCAATTAGGCTGTTGGTTATTGCAACTTAATAAAGAAACTGTTGCGATATAAGCTATAATTGCCACACTTTTGGGTCGTTGTA